>MDTG01106384.1_pt1 | contig 61424 bp, 57 predicted proteins | sample 811421 | NCBI WGS metagenome assembly MDTG01 (sample SAMN05326645, study PRJNA326480) | marine metagenome | isolation source: seawater | place: Pacific Ocean: South East | collected 2011
GGTATATATCTTTTTATAATTGGTTTATTATGAAGGCACTCAGTATCGAGTGCTTCGTGAGTTTAATCTTAATATATTTTCTCTAAGTTATTTATTTACAGAGGACTAGGCCCTGGTATTGCGGGCATAGTGATTCATTATATCTACCCTGTGTCAAGTCCAACTAGCCTAAATATAGCTTTCTACTGGATCTTTCTCGGAGATCTAGATATAATTATTTATGAGGTCTAAAAATCTTGCGCTGTACACTGCTTTGCAACAAGCATTTTAGCTTATGGAATCCTGTATTTATTTTGCCGCAACAGGCGGGCGTTTCTCACCATGGTGCCCATACCATTGGTTCCTAGCAGCCATAGCTATCTATGCCAGCCTAAGAGCTGGAGGCACGACCAACACAAAAGCACTCCTTATAACGGGCGGTATTCTCAGCGTTCCTGTAGCCTGGTTTTTTGGACCCTATGTATGGAATGGAGCTCAGACAGCCTTTGATGAGCCAGCACCTATCATTCAAAACATTGAGACAGAAGATACAGAGGGCGTTTTTCCCCCAATCGAACAACGCAAAGAGGCCCCATTCCACACTTACTATGTTCTCAGCCAAGAAGGTAAACATATTGAAATAGAAGCTATTCAAAGTCAAACGCTCGAGAGCCATACAATGCCTCTTCCAGAAGAAGCCGCTTCTAGGGTCATTGAAAATGCCTACATCGCATCGAGCTCCAGGGATAACTTCTATCTTGCCCTGCAAGATGATACGAGGACGATCCACCTCTACGCGCTCGATCTGATGTCCCTAAACTACACAGTCCTGAGGAAAATAGAGCAACCCGAGGCCACGAAGCTCTTTTCTTTGCAAGGCATTGCCGTCCAAGGCGAAAATGTCACCGTTCATGCAACTGCGCTCAAGAACAACTTGGAGAGAGTGCCTCATGTCTTTGAGCTAAACACGGCAGATGAAAGGCTTTCGACGTATACAGCCCAGGATACCTCGTATGACCAACTGATGCTCACTCAAGAAGACCGTGAGGAAAGCTTTCCCCTCTTTAACAAAGATGGTACCGCCCAAAGTTCATACAATCTTATCCCATTAAGAGTGCTCACTCAGGCATTTCCAAACTTTAATGAAATGCTGAGCACACTAGCTGACACGTATCAAGTGCGAGAGATCATACACATTGTACCCGAGGAAAAGCTCTACTTTAGTGCATGGAACGACGCAGGTGAAGCGTTGATCGAGTACTCGACTATAACAAAAACGGCACGCGTAATCAAGCAGGGCGAGCAACCGATTTGGAGCATTGCATTCCAGCCACTGGAAACAGCTTAATAAGATCAACTTCAGTCCAAAAGCTCAGGCTTGCGCTCAAAAAGAACCGCTGGCACCTGCATCAGGGCAATAAATATCAAAATCCCCTGAAAAGCAGGCGGAGCTAGCTTGTGATGTAGCTCTTCGGCAAGAGCTGCCTGGTACAGGACATCAAACACTTGAAAGAAAACGAAGCCGGCTGTCATCCCAAGTAACAGGAAAAACATCCGCCGCCAGGTGCGCTCGGGTACCGTTTTCCACGGGGCTGTAAGCAAAAGCCCATAGAGGCAAAGAAAGATCCCTTGGACAATGCCAAGGCCTAAGGCGCCATTCCAGCGGAACCACGAAGCACACCCCCATACGATAAGGAAAAAGCCAAGCCCAACGCCCATATAACGGCAGTAGGCAACGCCACTTTTAGGCCTTGAGTGAGGTGCAGAGGCAAGCAATGAAGCATCCATAGAGATTCTATTAGAGCACTACCCGGCAAAAAACAAGCCTGTGATGAAGATCCACAAGGCACTCACCAACCCGGCAAACCAAAGACCTACACCTGACCAGCGTAAAAGCTTTTGTTGCTGGGGCTGTTTGCCCTCCACAAGAACCGACGTGATATAAAGCCCCATGCCTAAAAGCTGCAAGACAAGACAAGCGAGACTGATCGGTGCAACCCCGAGAATAGGCATAAAGAGTAGCAAAAATATTGGGTATTGCTCAACATAGCGGCCGCGAAAAGAGCCTTTTGGGGATGAATGATGCATTAGACAAGTACGACAGATTCTTCCTTGAGCAAAGCCTCTTTGCAGGATAAGCCCCATGCATAGCCTCCTAAAGCACCATTCTTGCGAAGAACTCGGTGACACGGGACAAGCAAGCTAACCGGGTTACGCCCAATGGCTGAGGCAACGGCCCGCACTGCCTTGGGCCGCCCTACGCGTTCAGCAATGGCTTGATACGAGCACACTTCTCCGCGCGAGATTTCAAGCAAGGCATGCCAAACGGCTCGCTCAAGATCTGTCCCCCGCAAATGTACACTCCAGGGCAAAGTGCTCCGCTTGCCGCGCCAATAGTCGAGCACGGCTTGGCCATCAGAACGAGCAAGCTTCTCAGAGCGTTCGTTTAAAGGCAAAGGCCAACGCTTGTAAATCAGAGTGCGCAGACGCGCTTCGTCTTCCTGGGGATCTTGGAAGCACAGGAAGCCAAGATTTCCTTGATAAAAAACTAGCCAAGCGAGCCCCCAAGGCATTGGCATGCGACTCAGCTCAAGCGTAGCCTCTTGAGCGAGTGGGTTTTGCGAATGACTTTCTTGAATGATCCTTTTCATATAAGTAAATAAGCAGGCTCCAGCGGGCATCTTATGGCCATTCAAAGCTTGCATGAACAGGCCTTGCTCGATTGGATGAGCTACATCTAATTGTTATCATACTATGGCATCAACAAAAGCAAAATCTGCACCCAAAGACAGCTCCCGTACGGAACTCAGCCTAGCCCTCACGGCTATCAACAAACAATTCGGCGAAGGCACCATCATGCGCATGGGCGAGGCGTCCAAGATGAACGTCTCCTGCATTCCCACTGGCTCCATCGCCCTAGACCTCGCCCTCGGTATTGGGGGTCTTCCACGCGGCCGCATCTGTGAAGTTTACGGGCCTGAGTCCTCCGGTAAAACCACCCTTTGCTTGAGCATTATCGCTCAGGTTCAAAAACAGGGCGGTACGGCTGTCTTTATCGATGTCGAGCATGCCCTAGACCCGCGTTACGCGAAGATCGTCGGCGTTGATCTTGACGATCTTATCGTATCTCAGCCCGAAAGCGGTGAAGATGCCCTTCACATTGCCGAGACACTCATTCGCTCTGGCTCTGTCGATATTGTTGTTGTAGACTCGGTTGCAGCACTGGTCTCCAAAAACGAGCTCAATGGTCAAATGGGTGATGCAACTGTCGGCCTCCAGGCCCGCCTAATGAGCCAGGCCATGCGTCGCCTCACTTCAGCGATCAATCGTACGCAGTGTATTTGTCTTTTCACCAACCAAATTCGCGAAAAAATTGGTGTCATGTTCGGCAACCCGGAAACAACACCCGGCGGGCGCGCACTCAAGTTCTTCACCTCGGTTCGTATGGACATTCGCCGCATTGGCGCTATTAAAGAGCCTTCCGGAAAGGTTACCGGCAATCGAACACGCGTTAAGGTCGTAAAAAACAAAATTGCCCCACCCTTCACCGAGTGTGAGTTTGACATCATGTACAATGAAGGCATCTCAAAGACGGGCTCCATTCTCGATCTTGGCATTGAGCAAAAAGTTCTCGAGAAAAAGGGTGCCTGGATTTCTTACGAAGGTCAGCTCATTGGCCAAGGGCGCGAAGCGGCCAAGCAGCACCTTGCTGAAAATCCGGACGTCATGGATAAGATCTCTAAAGAGATCATGGCCAAAGTCCAAGTGGTTGGCGGCACAACACTCGGTGAAAGCGAAGATGCTGACCCTGAAGCTAATTAAACCATCTTTCTCTTTAAACAAAAGCGATCTTATAAACTAAGAGCGCTTTTTTGGGCACCTGTGTGAACCTGGATATTATTGAGAATAGCAAGTGTGAGCTCCGGAAAATCAAGCTTAACATAGTCTCCTCCGAAGTGTCCTTGGTTTTTAAATTCGTGGTACTCACAGTTTAATTGAGCATGCATGGCACGCGGCTCTTCAATAGGGATCCATGGATCATCCTCCGAAGCAAACAAAGCTATCCATTGCTGATTCTCTCGGATGCGCTTCCAATCCCAGGGACGGGAAAAATACCCTGACTGTTGCTCGCTTTCCATCCCAAGATCTGTATAGTATGCGCCTACTAAGACAGACCCGAATATTGTGTGCTGCTCAGCCAAACGCAGCGCAGCGATGGCGCCCGAGGAGTGGCCCACGAGAATGGTCTGCTCATCAGCCTTAAGCTCGTCGATCAAAAAAGGAACCCAAAAGGACTCTCGGGCAAGTTCAGGATCTGGAAATGTCGCTGCAATGACCTCAAGGCCCCTGCTTTCTAAATCACGCTGGACACTGGGAAACCAGTTATCCTGAGTCGTGCATCCACCGTTACCGGGTACAAATATAATCTTTACCATTGTTTTTTCGCATTTTAACTTGGGGACTTAAACTAGGCTAGGTTCACTTAAGCACTCTTTTTAAAGGGTGTAAATTTTTTTAGGAAACCTAAACGCCATTGTAGATACCAAAGATACGTGTTTATTGAAGACTTTTTATGCCATTAGGAGAGACCATTGTTGCACTCAGTACACCTCAAGGCGAATCGGCTATCGCGATGATTCGCCTCAGCGGACCTCTATCACCATCCATTGCAGAGCAGTGCTTTAATAAACAGGCATGCACTCCTAGACAAGCGACATTAGGCACTTACACGGCCCTTTCAGGTCAAGTGCTCGATCATGGAGTCTTTATCCTCTACCCGGATGAGCGCTCCTACACGGGCGAGCCCATGCTCGAAATTCACTGCCACGGCAACCCGCTCATTGCACAAAAAATCATCGAGGACTTGGTTGATCGAGGCTGCCGTATTGCCGAGCCAGGAGAATTTACACGGACAGCTTTCTGCAACAAGAAGCTCGACCTCACCCAAGCAGAAGCCGTTTCCGATGTCATTTGCGCTCGCAGTGATCGAGCACTAAGCATTGCCCACAAACAACTTAAGGGAGAAATTGGTCAAAAAATAAGCGCTCTTTCAAGCACCTTGTTAAGCATCCTCGCTGAGATCGAAGCCTACATCGATTTCCCGGAAGAAGATCTTCCTGAAGAAGACGAACAAGCACTCATTGGAAAAATTAACGCGCTTGCCAGCGAGCTGAGCGAGCTGATTGAAACCAGTCGCTACCACGAACTTTTGCGCGAAGGCATCAAAACCGTTATCATGGGTGCCCCCAATGCAGGCAAAAGCAGCTTGATGAACTATCTCATGGGTGAGGAACGCGCCATCGTCAGCCCAGAGGCAGGCACTACGCGCGACTTCATTTCAGAGCGCATCATGATCGAACCCTACTGCCTTCAAATCATTGATACAGCGGGACTTCACAAAGCAGGCTCAGACATTGAAGCCCGAGGCATCGAAAAGACCCTCGAAAAAGTCCGCGAAGGCGACTTTTTCTTACTGATTATCGACAGCACAGAACCTACCCCTGAGCTTCCTAGCACCATTTTTGAGGACCTCAAACAATCAAACACGCTGCTGCTCATCAACAAAGTAGATCTCCCCGGGAGTTCAAAGCATGAAGACTTTCTTTGCGACTTTCCAAGAACCTATATATCCATTACCGAAGGTACTGGACTAAAAGACCTTAGAAAAAAAATCATTCAAACACTTGAATCAGACCACGTGGTCCCAAGCGACCAACAACTCGTCGTTAATGCGAGGCAGGCGACCGTCCTCAAGCAAACCCAAGGCCTGATCCTAAGTGCCCTGGAGCAATTCTCTCGCGATGAACCTGTAGAGCTAGCCGCAAGCGACCTCAAACAGGCTCTAGAGCGCTTGGGCGACGTTGTAGGCAGGATTGACAACGAAGCGATGCTCGATGAGCTATTTTCAACATTCTGCATAGGAAAATGAATCATTCTATCCAATTCGGTCCTCAACGTCCCTATGATGTTATTGTCTGTGGAGCCGGCCATGCAGGCTGTGAAGCTGCTCTAGCTGCAGCTCGTATGGGTGCAAAGACGCTATTATTAACAGGAAATCTCGATACCATTGCTCAAATGAGCTGCAACCCAGCAATCGGGGGGCTCGCCAAAGGGCACATTGTTTGTGAGATTGACGCGCTGGGTGGGGCCATGGCAACCCATGCCGATGCCACAGGAATTCAATTTAGACTGCTCAACGCATCCAAGGGGCCGGCCGTACAAGCTCCTCGTGTTCAATGTGATAAGAAAGCCTATCAATTTCGAATGAAACACACGCTCGAGCTTGAGGCCAATGTATTTATCTTTCAAGCAATGGTCGACAGCCTGATTATGAAAAAGGGCAAAGTGCTCGGCGTGCAGACAAATATCGGTGTAGACTTTTACGCTAAGTCCGTTGTTGTTACAACAGGAACATTCCTCAAGGCACTCATGCACGTAGGTGAGGCAAAGAGTGAAGGAGGGCGCATGGGAGATTTTGCAGCACGTGGCCTCTCTAAGAGCTTCATCGAAGCAGACATCACCCTGGAGCGCTTCAAAACAGGAACTCCCCCTCGCATATCAGGCTCCGGAATTGATTTCTCAAAACTTGAAGAACAACCAGGCGATGAAACCCCCACACTCTTTGCCTTTTATGATACACGTGACGATGAAGACATGTTCCACGTGGAACAAATCGGCCAAAGAAAGCTCGGATGGAAGCCAGGAACCGATCAAGTATCCTGCTGGATGACCCAAACAAGCGAAGCCACAGAACATATCGTAAGAAAAGATCTCTGCAAATCACCTTTATACAAAGGAGAGATACAAGGCACAGGCCCTCGATATTGCCCGAGCATTGAAGATAAATACGTAAAATTCGAGGGGAAGGCCCATCATCGTCTATTCATTGAGCCTGAAGGCCGCAATACAGACGAATGGTACATCAACGGCCTATCCACTAGCCTCCCCTTTGACACTCAAGTTGATATTCTTAAATCTATTCCTGGACTTGAGAACGCACAAATTATTCGCCCGGCTTATGCCGTAGAATACGATTATGCGCCCCCAACACAGCTTTTGCCTTCACTTGAGTCAAAGCATGTCGAAAATCTCTTTTTTGCCGGCCAAATCAATGGAACCTCAGGCTATGAAGAGGCTGCAGGTCAGGGACTTGTGGCAGGCGTCAATGCGGTTCTCAAAAGCCGAAATGCGGCACCCATGATCCTCGGCAGACATGAATCGTACATCGGAGTACTGATTGATGATCTTGTCACGAAGGGAACCCAGGAGCCCTATCGCATGTTCACAAGCCGCGCAGAATATCGCTTACTCCTCAACACAGGCAGTGCCGAACTAAGAATGCTGCAACACATTGATAAACAAAATCTTACGAGTAAAAATCGCCTGAGTAAAATTCGAAAAAAACATCAAGATGTCCTACACTGGACGGCTCAGCTCGAAAAAGACAAAACACGCGGAGGTACTTTTGGAGATCTTCTAAGACGTGGCACAGACCTAGAGACGCTCGAATTTCCAAACGAATTCTTAAGCCTAAACGAAGCAACTCGCAGTGAAATCTTGTATCGTGTTCGTTACCAAGGCTATTTAGATCGAGAAATGAAGCATATCGAGAAATTCAAGCAACTCGAAAACATCAAAATGCCTCAAAACATCGATTACTCCACCATCAAAGGCATTAAAACAGAATGCGCCCAGAAGCTTGCAGAGGTACGCCCGAACACCCTCGGGCAAGCAAGCCGCATCAGCGGCGTCACCCCCGCAGACATTAGCGTCCTCATGGTCGTCCTTGAGTCTAAAAAGCAAAGGCCCTGAACCCTTCTCAAGCGGCGCGCTCTTACTTAAGACCCATTCCGCTAGAGTTCAGGCTATTAAAGCAGGCTAGAAGCAATTCAGCCAGTAGCGCCCGCTCTTTATCCGTCATCGTAGATGTCATGCGCTCTTCAACCTTGGCTATAAGCTCATGCGCCTGCTGCACTGCCTTACTGCCTGCCCCAGTTAGCTCTGTGCACAAAATCCTCCCGTGGCTAGGATCCTTTTTTCGCTGCACTAAACCTCTTTTCTCTAAAGAGGAAACAATGCCGTGCATCGTTTGAGCTGTAATGAATGATGCACGAGCCAATGATGCATTTGAGATACCCGGCCTTAATTCCAACTGAGCAAGAACGGCATATTGAGGTGTCGTCAGATCTAGAAACCGTAAAGCCTCATCCATATGAAGCCGCAAGGCATGCTGCGTCTGCTTTAATTGGTAGCCCAACAAATGATTTATGTTTATTTTTTTGGCTCTTGACATATCAGTGTCCTTATATTTATTTGTCAGTGAACTTATATAAACCCAAAAAACAAACTTTTATATGAACACTGTCAAACACAAAGACCACGACACCCTCAGCATCGCTGAGAACTATTATCAATCCATGCTGCAGGAAGATTTCGACCGCATGGCAAGCTATTTGAACCCTAACGTCCACTTCATTGGCCCACTTGCTGAAGTGCAGGGGGCAGACTCAGTTGTGTCTGCAGCAAAAAATCTTTGCAAGACATTGATTAACATAAAAATACGATCTCGATTTTCATCAGAAAACCAGGTTATGCTGGCCTATGACTTTATATTTCCTGCACCGATAGGTTGCCTCAGGGCCGCCGTTCTTATGGAATTCACCCATAGGCTTATCTCGAAAATTGAGCTGTTTTTCGACAGCAAACCTCTTGAGGCAATAAGTGGTGAGATTTTTTTAGAAAAATAACACCATTAATTGCCTCATCTCTGAAAACCTCTTCCAAGCTCAAATCATTGAAATACATATTATTTATTCTTAGACAATATGTATTTCAATGATTTCATACACCCTATATATTATTCTATTTTATTCAAAAAACGCTTGATCTCAGGGCAAAAGGACGAAAAAAAGTCCCAATGAGACCCTGTTGTCCTGAAGTAGCTGCCAAACACACTCGCGAACGACTCGTGAACCTACGTGCGTTGCTTTCAGAATTATTAGCTGACTATCAAGAATTTACACTCGAAATTGGGTGCGGCAATGGGCATTTTTTAAGTGCATACGCTCAAGCACATCCCGACAAGTACTGCATCGGCATTGATCTCTTAGGTGGCCGCCTGGAGCGTGCCAATAAAAAACGTAAACGACTTGAAATAAGCAATTTACATTTCATTAAAGCAGATGCGGAAGAGTTTCTCGAATCCCTTCCAGAACACGTACGCATCGCAGAAACGTTTATTCTTTTTCCCGATCCTTGGCCTAAAAGGCGCCACCACAAGCATCGATTAATACAAGAAAAATTCCTGGAAGACATTGCCCACAAAAGCCTTGCAGAATCTCACTTGTATTTTAGAAGTGACTACACACCCTATGTCGAATGGGTCGCAAACCATATCGAGACCTGTAAGGAATGGACCCTAATAGAGAGCCCCTGGCCTTTTGAGCAATCAACGCTATTTCAGGAACGCGCTGAGAGTCACAAGTCCCTCATATCAAAGAGATTAAATCCAGAAAAACATCAAGATAAGCACACACTCAGCAACCAAGCAAACGCCTAAAAGCGCATAGACAAAGACTGAAAAGCCATCCCATGCACGTTCATCTCGAGAGGTCTGAACTGGGGCCTTAATAGGCTCTTGCTCCGGGCGACATGGCGCAGGTGAGGGGGACGAACCCTCGGGGCGACTGGACCAAGTCGTCAAAGAGCTTGTAATGTCTTTTGGAGTAGCCATGAGGCAAGCAGAATAGGGGTGTAGTTACCATGTATAAACAACTTTTAGCTCAAGGCAAATATTGATTCGTGTCCTTTCTCTAAATTAATGCAAAAACTGCACTATCAATTAGCCTAGCTAACCTAAGGTATTAGAAAATGCAATGCCTTAGCGAACAAAGGGAATTTTGCACAAGAAAGGGATTGACCCTGCGTGCAAGAGACTGCATTGAAATGTGTTCTGAGCGTATGATATCCATTGCGACACGCTAATCCGATATGAGCTTTCCTAAGAGATTCTTCTTTTTCAGCCTACCACTTTTAGTGAGTGGAGCTCTCTATGCCGAGGGTGGGAAAAAAGTTAGCCCCTATGCCTACAAGCTAACATCTTTTTGGGGCCTGCCCATAACCAACTCTATCATCATGAGCTGGGTTGTATCCCTTGGCATCATTGTTGGCTTCAGATTGCTTGCAGGCAAACCTCAGCTCGTTCCTTCACGTGCTCAAGCGGTTGTCGAAACGCTGATTGAAAACATCCGAGGCCTTATTGAGCCCATTGTTGGCAAACGACTACTTCGCCCAACATTTCCTCTGCTCATTGCCTTTTTCACTTTTATCTTGATTCAGAACTGGTCTGGCCTGCTTCCTGGCGTTGCTACATTTGGTCACATGGTAGATGGGCACTTTGTCTACTACATGCGCCCAGCCAATGCGGATCTCAACGGGACCCTAGCCCTAGCTATCATAGCGATGGTTGCTTGGTTTTATTATGTCTTGCGTTATGCGGGCATGAAAACACTCCTTTACGATCTTTTCGGAAATAAAGCAGCCAAACATGAAGTTCCGCTCGCTCTCTATTACGCACTGTTCATTATTTTTATCTTAGTTGGCTTTATTGAGGTCATTTCGATCCTTTTTAGACCCGTGTCTCTCTCACTGCGACTGTATGGAAATATTTTTGGTGGGGAAAACCTCCTAACCAGCATGACCAGTCTCATTTCCTGGATTGTCCCTGTTCCCTTTTATTTCCTCGAAGTACTCGTTGGATTCGTCCAAGCGCTCGTCTTTACGCTGCTGGTAGCCGTCTACATCGGGTCCATCTGCAACCATGAGGAGGGCCACTAGCCAAATCATTTCTTAAGCGGGACCATGCCAAGCGTGTGGGCGCTCAAGAGCAACGTTAAACCATAAACACTTAAAACAAAGATACCAATTATGTTACTAGACATCATCGCACAAGTTACAGGAAACATTTCCCACGGCGTACAAGCCGCAGCAGGTTGTTTTGCCGCTGCTCTCGGTGTAGGCCTTATTGGCGCCAAAGCAGTTGAAGCCGTAGGCCGCAACCCAGGTGCTTCCGGTAAAGTACTCGTTCAAGCTCTCCTTGGCATGGCACTTGCAGAAGCTGTTGCCTTCTACGCACTCTTCCTTGGAAAGTAATATTCTTTAAAAGACGGACCGGAGCGGCAAATCGCTCCGGTCCAGCTATCACTCAACGCAACCATGCTCAATTCCTTGCACATATTAGCCTCCGTAGCCACTACTGCAGATGCGGATATTACTGCCCAAGCTGACCAAATTCATAAGCTAATCGGGCAATTTGGCATCGATACACCCTTCCTCATCGCTCAAATCGTCAATTTCTGCCTGGTTGCTTTCCTCCTCTATCGCTTTGCTTTTAAGCCGGTTTTAGCCACGATTGACGAGCGTCAACAAGTCATCTCTGATGGACTGCAGTACGCCGAAGAGATGAAAAGCAAGCTGGCTGATGCTGAGCGTCACCACGCAGAAACCCTCAAACAAGCAGCTCATGAGGCCCAAAAAATCATCAAAGAAGCCCATGATAGCGCCCAACAGCACTTAGAGGAAAAAACCCAAGAGGCCGTCCACAAAGCAGAAAGCATATTAAAGAAAGCCCAGGAAGCCTCCGAGCTTGAACGGGAAAAAATGCTCGCAGATGCCAAACGAGACCTAACACGCCTTGTTGTTGAAACGACAGAAAAAGTCTTGGCAAAAAAACTCTCTGACACAGACCGCAATGCATTTGCTGAATCTGCTGCTGCTGAAATCGCATCCCATTAAAGATTGAATGAAACACGAAGACCAAGCGATTAAGCGTTACGCAAAGCAGCTCACTAAGCTTTCCATAGAAGAGGACGGCTTTGTGTCTCTCGAGCGCGTTCGAGCTGTTTTACATGTCTTAAAAAATAAACCTCCTCGAGCATATCGCAAAACCCTCTTGCACTACCGGGATTGCATCGAAGCAGAGCTTAAAAAGACACAAGCGCTCATTGAACATGCCGGGAACATTAGCGAATCCACATGCCAAAAGATCAGAGATTCGTTGAGCAAGAACATTGGACGCACCGTTCAATCTCAGAATAAAGAAAATCCAGCGCTCATCGCTGGCGTTCGCGTATCCCTGGCAGATAACGTTTGGGAGCTTTCTGTTATTAATCGCCTTCAAAACTTAGCTTAATTTTAACCGAAGAATCATGACTGCAATCATTGAAGAAATTCAAAAAGAGATTTCACAACTCGAAACCTCTGTCGTCAAAAAGAACGTCGGCTCCATCACAACACTTGCTGATGGAGTAGCCAAGGTAGATGGCCTCTCCGATGCGATGTTCAACGAAATGATCGAGTTCCCAGGAGGAACCTATGGTATCGCGCTGAACCTTGAGGAAGATGAGGTTGGCTGTGTTCTTTTAGGTGCCATGGAACACCTCAAAGAAGGCGATGAAGTCAAGACCACAGGAAAACTCCTCTCGGTGCCTGTTGGCAAAGAACTCTTGGGTCGCGTCGTTGATGCACTGGGTCAGCCTGTTGATGGCAAAGGACCCATCGCAGCTAAAGAGCATTACCCTGTTGAAAAAATCGCCCCCGGCATCATCCCGCGTAAATCGGTCAGCCAGCCATTGCAAACCGGCATCATGCCTATTGACTCCATGATTCCAATTGGCCGTGGCCAGCGTGAGTTGATTATTGGAGACCGCGCAACAGGAAAAACGACCATTGCAATTGACACCATCATCAATCAAGCCGCCATCAACCGACAAGGGCTCGCATCAGGTGATCCAAATTTCCGCCCCGTTTACTCAATTTACGTCGCCGTTGGACAAAAAAATTCGAACGTCGCGCGGACCATCAAAGTTCTCGAGGAGAAAGACGCCCTAGAATACACGATTATTGTAAGTGCACCTGCTGCAGATAATCCCGCAAACCAATACATTGCGCCTTTTGCAGGCACTGCCATGGGCGAGTGGTTTATGAGCAATGGTATGGATGCTCTTATCGTTTATGATGACCTCTCCAAGCACGCTGTTGCTTACCGACAAATTTCTCTTGTATTAAAACGTCCCTCTGGGCGCGAAGCATACCCTGGTGATGTTTTCTATCTTCACTCACGCCTTCTTGAACGTTCTGCAAGGCTTAATGAAGAGAGTGGGGGAGGATCACTTACAGCGCTACCTGTTATTGAGACTCAAGCAGGTGACGTATCCGCCTACATCCCAACCAATGTTATTTCGATTACAGATGGACAAATTTTCCTAGAAACAGACCTGTTCAATCAAGGCATTCGTCCTGCGATCTCTGTTGGACTCTCCGTTTCGCGGGTTGGATCCGCTGCGCAAATCAAAGCCTTTAAGCAAGTCGCAGGCAAAATCAAACTGCAATTGGCTCAGTTCCGCGAGCTTGCTGCGTTTGCACAGTTTGGCTCTGACTTGGACGCTCGTACAAAGCAGCAGCTAGAGCGTGGCTCCCGCGTTGTAGAACTTTTCAAGCAACCTGAATTTAGCCCGAAACCTGCTGAAGTACAAGTTAGCTTGCTCTGGGCGATGCAAAATGGACTTTTTGATTCTATCGATGTCAAAAAGATTGTAGAAGCTAAAGATAGCCTCGAAGAATTCCTCTGCACACGCAAAAAATCTGTCGTCGATGCTATTTTGCAAACAGGAAAACTAACCGAAGAAATTGAAGGGCAACTTAAAGAGGCCTGCGAAGAGTGGAAGCGTACATTCAGCGCTTAATCACTGGCAAAGAAAAGAAACATGAAGGGCATACGGGACATTAAGCGGCGGATTAAGTCGGTCAAAAACACGGCTCAGATTACGCGCGCCATGCAACTTGTTGCAGCCTCAAAAATGAAGCGCGCACAAGACAAGGCCCTTGCAGGACGCCCTTACTCACTCCTGCTGGCTGAAATCTTAAATGCACTCATCACCCAAGGGAAGGGTAGACTCAAACACCCATTCATGGAAGAGCGCACAATCGCCAAGCGGGGGATTCTTGTTATTGCAACAGATAAAGGTCTATGCGGTCCGCTCAACTCAAATCTCTTTAGGCAAGCCATAGACATTGATGATGCCGCATTTATTTGTATTGGGAAAAAATCTACACAGTTTTTGTCACGCGCCGGGCGCAATGTCATCGCTGATTTTTCCGTTTCAGACCATACAAACTTTAATGAAGTACGCGTTGCCGTAGAATTCATGATCAACGCTTATCTTAAAGGAGAAATTGATTCTCTTGAGGTACTGTTTTCTCGCTTTATCAATACACTCAAGCAAGAGCCTGTCATTGAACAGTTACTGCCTTTTTCATCGCTTGATGCAACCCTGGAATCTCTTCGCAAGCGCCTTCAAATGCAAGAATCTGAGCAACTCGAAGACGCCCGCGAAATGCTTTTCGAGCCAGATCCTCAGGCTATATTGTCAGAATTGCCATCCCTTTTCATTAAACAAGAAATCTATCAAATGGTTCTTGAAGCAAAAGCCTCGGAGCACAGTGCACGCATGGTTGCTATGAAAAGTGCAACGGATAACGCCAAGAGTCTTGTTGACGACTTAACCCTTCAATACAACAAGGCGCGCCAAGCCGCCATCACTCAAGAAATTCTCGAAATCGCTGCATCTACCGCTGCAAACTAATTTTTAACACTCAAGCAAGTCATAAGCTGAAAATCGCATGAACAATCAAGGAAAAGTCGTTCAAGTCATTGGCCCCGTCATTGATATTCAATTCGATGAAAGTCGGGTACCTGAAATTTACAACGCTATTGAGCTCAACTATAAGCTCGAAGGCAAAGACACGCGTCTAGTACTCGAAACCCAGCAACATCTTGGCAACGGCCTCGTGCGTGCGGTTGCCATGTCGACTACAGAAGGTGTCGTCCGCGGAATGAGCGCCACTGATTCTGGCTCGCCTATTACGGTACCTGTTGGCGAATCCGTTCTCGGCCGTATCTTTAACGTCATTGGAGAGCCTGTTGACAACAAAGGCCCCGTAAAGGCAGAAAGCCATTACCCCATTCATCGCCCTGCACCCACACTCGTTGACCAAGATACAGAAGCGAACATCCTTGAAACAGGGATTAAGGTTATTGACCTTATCTGTCCGTTCATGAAAGGGGGGAAAGTTGGTGCATTCGGAGGAGCGGGTGTTGGTAAAACCGTCGTCATCATGGAGCTCATTAATAACATCGCAAAAGCACACGGCGGATATTCTGTCTTTGCTGGAGTAGGTGAGCGTTCTCGTGAAGGAAATGACCTTTACCATGAAATGAGTGATGCAGGCGTTATTGACCAAGAAAACATTGAAAATTCGAAAGTTGCGCTTGTCTATGGCCAGATGAATGAACCCCCAGGCGCTCGTATGCGTGTTGCGCTAACGGGTCTTACCATGGCTGAATACTTCCGGGATGACAAAAATCAGGACGTTTTGCTCTTCGTAGATAATATTTTCCGTTTTTCCCAAGCAGGTTCTGAAGTATCTGCGCTTCTTGGAAGGTCGCCTTCAGCTGTAGGTTATCAGCCTACACTCAGCCAAGAAATGGGTATTCTTCAGGAGCGTATCACCTCAACGAAGAAAGGGTCCATTACGTCTTTCCAGGCTGTTTACGTCCCTGCGGATGACTTAACTGACCCTGCACCTGCTAATACCTTTGCACACTTGGACTCAACCATCGTACTTGAGCGTCGCATTGCAGAGCTAGGAATCTACCCAGCTGTAGACCCTCTTGCATCGACTTCAAATGCTCTCGATCCAAAACTTGTAGGTGAAGAGCATTTCCGTGTGGCACGTGGTGTCCAGCAAGTACTGCAGCGCTATAACGATCTGCAAGACATCATCGCCATTCTTGGGCTCGACGAACTGTCTCCTGAAGACAGGCAAACCGTATTCCGTGCAAGAAAAATTCAAAAGTTCTTGTCCCAGCCATTCCACGTAGCAGAGGTCTTCACAGGCATAGGCGGCAAATATGTTTCCGTGGCAGATACCGTTAAGGGCTTTAAAATGATCCTTGATGGCGAATTGGATCATCTCAGTGAAGATGACTTCTACATGAAGGGATCTATCGATGAAGCTATCGCTGCTCACGAAAGCAATAATTAAGCTGTTTTCTTAACTCAAAGCCATGAGCCTCAAACTTGAAATTGTAACACCAGAAAAAAGGGTCTTCGAAGACACCGTTGAATCTGTAGTGTTACCCACAGAGAGCGGCGAAATAGGCGTCCTCCCTGGTCATATCCCGCTACTTACTGTGGTACAACCCGGCAATCTGCACGTAACCCGTGCAGGAACTAACGAAGACCTCGCTGTCGACAAAGGCTTTGCGCGCATCATGGGCGACACCATTTCCGTGCTGACAGAAGCGGCTATCCATGTCGAAGAAATCGACGTCGATGAAGTAGAAGCAGCTCAAGCACGCGCTGAAGAAGCCTTAGAGCAAGCACGTGAGCAAAAGGAAATAGACCCTGCGGAAATTGAAAAGCTCGAGGCTATTGTGAGATTCTCAATTGCACAAAAGCTAATTAAAAAGAAAAAGCTTTAACTTTTTACAGAGCGTTTATTCACGCCAAGCTAACGGTAACGCTAAACGTTTTCGTCTCGTTTGGGTCTACCCATTGGAGGCCTTTTTTGTGCTCCGGACTGCCAGGCGGGCCCATCCAAGGCTCGACACAATAAAAAGGACTCTCGTCGGACTCTGTCCACGTTGTGAGGCATGTCCACGGAGCGGGAATCTTGTCATCACCAATAACAACACTGACAGGCTCTTCACCGCTGTTTGGACCAAAGACAATTACGTTATCTTTGAGCTTGCAGTGAATACGATCTACAATGGCTAGATTAGAGAAAGTCTCATCAACTGCAATGTCTTTGGCAGGCTCAAGCGCACCATTCGCTCCATGATAGAATGCCTTCTTAGCAGGAATATGGATCGTGTAATCCTCACGAGTTAGGCCAGAGTGCCAGGGAAGCTTGAAGTAAAAATGATGGCCTGCACACCAGGGAATAGGAACTTCGTCTTGATTTTCGAGGCTTAAGTCTACTGAAAACGATAACTCTTCAAAATGATATCGAACTAAAAATTGATACTTAAAAGGGTACGCGTCAAATGAAGACGTAGGAGGTGCCAAACGGGAAGTGAACCCTTGCTCATCAGAGTGAATAAGTTCAAATTTGGCATCGCGGGCAAAGCCATGCCGAGGCATTGGCAAGCGCTTGCCTTGAAATCGCCAATAGCCCTCAACACCCTGATCAAAGGTTCGCGCAACAAATGGGAATAGCAATGGATTACCCCCTCGGACTTTAGCTAGATTTGAATAGTCAGCATCTTCTGGCCAATAAATAATATCTCGCATTGTGCCATTGGCCAATTTAAGCCCCCAATGCATCAAACGAGCCCCATTTTCAGGTAGGGCTTTAAATGTAGAGCCCCCCACACTCCATTGCATGCACATACAGCCTTCGTGGATAAATGTTTCCATAAGAATTCAGTCTAATAAAAACATGCTGAAAATAAAGCTTTTAGGTCTTTTCAATACAGATGTAGAAGCATATGATTAGCCTCATGCGCCATTATCTCGCATTGCTGCTTTGGTGTTTAGTGATGCCCAGTCTTTGGGCACAAATACCTCATGAGCAAGCACCTCAAAATGTTTTGGTCTACGTAGTTCCTATTGAAGGTCCCATTGCAGGTCCACAAACATTTATACTGCGTCGCGCGCTAAAAGAAGCCATTGAAGAAAATGTTAAGACCGTTGTACTCAAAATAGATACCCCAGGCGGAGCTGTAAACGATGCCCTTGAGATCATTGAGATGCTGGAAAAATTTCCAGGAACAACATTAGCCTTTGTTGACAACGAAGCGTTGTCTGCAGGAGCCTATATTGCTATTGCCTGTGACAAAATCTACATGACTCCTAACGGACTAATTGGATCTGCTGCAGTTGTGCAAGCAACCGGACAAGATGTCCCGGAAACTGTGCGGCTAAAAATTGAAAGCTACCTCAAGGCAAAAATTCGACAACTTTCAGAAAACGATCGTTATCGTGGTCCAGTCATGCAAGCTATGATGGACAAAGCATTTGTCTTGGAGATTGAAGGGAAAACGCTTAAGCCTAAAGGGGAACTACTAACCCTCACGGCCTCAGAAGCAAACGCGCTTTACGGAGCCCCTCCACAACCACTGCTCGCATCTGGAGTAGCTTCAAGCACTCAAGCTATGCTTGAGCAATACTTTCAAAAAAACAACTTTGTCATAAAAAACTTCGAAATAACCTGGTCAGAAGCATTAGCAAAATGGCTTCAAGGAATTGCGCCTGTACTCTTAGGCCTCGGAATGCTATGCCTTTTTATTGAATTCAAAACACCCGGGTTTGGCGTATTTGGAATGCTAGGACTAGCTGCCTTACTTATTGTTTTTGCTAGCAACTATGTGGCTGGCCTGGCAGGAAACGAAGAAATCTTAATCTTTCTTGTAGGGCTTCTCTTGCTTGCTGCAGAAATATTTCTCATTCCTGGAACCATGATAGCAGGTGCAAGTGGCATTTTAATGATTTTGGGAGCTCTTGTATGGGCAATGGCAGACATCTGGCCCAGTGAAAGTTTTAAGATAACACCTGACATTTTTGTAGAACCTTTAATCAATGTCGCACTTGCGCTAATTTTTGGGCTTCTTGCTGCTATATTGCTTTCAAGGTTTATACCTAAATCAAGCTTATGGAAAAAATTAGTTTTAAAAGCACAAGTACGGTCAACCAAACCTCAACAAAATGGCGATAACACCAATAACTTATTCCAACTACCACCGATAGGAACACGAGGTTATGCGGCTACAGATCTATTCCCATCGGGAGAAATCGATATTGGTGGAAAGCGATATCAAGCATGTTCTGAGCTTGGCATGATACAAAAAAACTCTGAAGTCATCGTAAGTGGATATAAAAATTTTGCAGTCACAGTAAAACCATTACGCGAATAACATGGGTCTCATCATTACACTCATTCTTGCAGGATTGATTCTTATTTCTTTTGAAGTAGTTGTTCCAGGAGGCATTTTAGGAACACTTGGATTCATTTCTTATGCCGCAGCATGTTTTTTTGCCTATGAAACGTATGGGCCCATGACAGCCATACTGCTATTTATTGGGACTCTTTTACTCACGGCTTTATTGCTTATTTTGGAATTTAAATGGCTACCTAAAACCAAACCCGGGGCGAAATTGTTTTTGAAATCAACAAGCGGTGGTTCCTCTAAAGCACATGCACAACAAGATACCATCATTGGCAAGCTAGGTAAAACGAGCACAACACTTGCACCATCAGGAATGGTTGAAATCGATGGCAAACTTTACGAGGCATTCTCCATGGATGGGCTGTTAGAAAAAAACATTTCCATTCAAGTTGTAAAATGCGATAATTTTAGACTTGTTGTTAAAAAATCTCGATAAGTAATACCTGTCCTAAACACCCTTGAAATACTTAACTTAAATAAAAATCCTCATGACATCTACCTTCGCCATAACAACCGGCAGCATTATTGCCATTTTAATGGGTGTATTCATCTTTGTATTGGCTGCACTCATCCTTTCCTTCTTTAATGTCTGGCTACGCGCTATGCTAGCGGGAGCGCCTGTCAGCATGGCTACACTCATCGCCATGAGGCTTCGAGGTGTACCCTATGCGCGGATTGTCGACTCAAGAATCACTGCAGTTAAAGCAGGTCTAAGTTTGCCTCTTGACGACCTAGAAGCTCATTATCTTGCTGAAGGAAATTTATATCAAACCGTGCAGGCTTTAATTGCAGCCGACAAAGCTGGTCTTGATCTCATCTGGACACGCGCTTGTGCCATTGACTTAGCAACGAAAGGCACAGGGAAGTCTGTTTTGGATGCTGTACAAACATCCGTAAACCCAAAAGTTATTGACTGCCCAAGCCCAAGCAGTGGTCGCCCCTCTATTGATGGTGTTGCCAAAGATGGCATTCAAGTTCAAGTGCGTGCGCGTGTTACCGTCCGAACCAATTTAGATCGCTTTGTAGGAGGTGCCCAAGAAGAAACTATCATTGCACGGGTAGGTGAGGGGATCGTGACAACGATAGGCTCTGCCGAAAACTACAAATATGTACTCGAAAACCCAGATAGAATTTCAAAGCTCGTCCTCGAACGTGGCCTGGATGTAGGTACAGCTTTCGAAATTCTATCTATTGACATTGCAGATGTTGATGTTGGTCAAAATGTAGGCGCGCAGCTTCAAGAAGCACAAGCTGAAGCAAATAAAAACATGGCACAAGCACAAGCTGAGATAAGGCGTGCTGCTGCAGTTGCTCAAGAGCAGGAAATGAAAGCACGCGTTCAGGAGATGCAAGCCAAAGTTGTCGAAGCACGCGCACAAGTACCTTTAGCTATTGCAGAAGCTTTAAGAAAAGGAAATTTAGGTGTCATGGATTATTATCGCCTAGAAAACATCCAAGCTGACACGCAAATGCGTGATGCTCTTTCTGAAGAAAACGCCCAAGAAGACACTAAACTTTAAGAGTATTTTTTTAAAATGAACCTAGAGTCACTACTGGAATATTTATTTCCTGTTATTTTTATTCTAGTCGTTTTAGCGACAAAGCTCGCTGAAGCTCGTTTAAAAAAATCTACATCAGAAAGTAAGAACAAGGAACAAGGCCTGTCTCTGCCAACAACGGAAGACATACGTGAGGAAATTCAAAAAAAAATCCTAGAACGTAGAAAACAAAACGCACCCGATACACATAACTCACCCACGAAGCAGCAGGAGGACTTGAGCACAGGAAACTATTACGCATTGAAACTTCAGAAAGAAAGAGAGCGTGTAGAAAAAACACTTCAAGCGGCTCGTAAAGCCCGGGAACAGCACCCCATCAACAAAAAACACTTATCACAAAAAACAAGCACCGCCCGCATTCGAAATTCCTTAAAAACCCCACAGTTAGCTCGAAACGCATATCTCTACCACGAGATTTTTGCATGTCCCGTCGGCCTTAGGCGAGAGGGTGTTATTGTTCCAAGCTGGAAACTTTAAAAACTAATCAAAAACGCGGACTGCGATGCCGTCGGCATTCATGCCGTATTGCTTCCCTTGTTTTTCGAGCACAAGGTTTTCTCCCTCAGAGAAATGAATTTTAATTTGCCCGCGTTTGCGAAGGGCAATATCTTCCCCACGTTTTAAAGTGCCTGAGTAGAGTTTTTTCTTATCCTGTTCTTGGCGAACAACGACATGAACATCTCCACGCGTCGCCAAAAGACGTATAGTTTCCTCAACAACCGGCTCCACAGATTGTTTTTCATTTTTAGCAACTTGAGAAAAATCTGGAGTACTCTCGCTCAAGAAAACTTTACCAATAAATAAAGATGTAAGTGCTATAAGCACAATGGCTGCAACAATGGCCCCAACAACTTTAGCGTAAGGGTATTCCATGATTCGTGAAAAAAAAGAATTGTTGGGGACAAAATCGTCCGCCGTGTTTACGTCTTGGGTAGAGCTAGACTCATTAGATGCTGCACGTGATGACATAGACTGGACAGAACGCTCTGCAACAAAAGACGTTTCTTGAAGATCCATACGACCCAAGGTTTCTCGACTTTCGCGCTTAGCATTGCGACCTGAGCCAAGACGGCTTGCTTGATAGTCGCGGACGAGCTTTTCAGCGTCCATCTTTAAGTACTTAGCATACAAACGTAAAAATCCTCGCTTGTAAACTTCAGGAAGATCAAACTCAAATTGATTGTTTTCGAGGTTAATTAAAAAATCACTACGGATTTTAGTGGCTTCAGCTGCCTCGCGGATCGAAAGACCTTGCCTCTTTCTCGCTTCTTCTAGTCGCTCGCCTATTGTTTGCATATCTTTTAGTATGAGAGTGGTTAATAAGAATCCAAGTCTTTTAATATTTCACGTGGCTGAGCCCCATTTTCAGGACCAACAAACCCCTGATCTTCTAGTATTTCCATAATTCTAGCGGCACGATTATACCCTATGCGCAAGCGCCTTTGCAGCATTGAAGTAGAAGCGCGCTTAGTGCTCCTTAGAACATCAAGCGCTGCAGGGACCAATTCATCCTCATAGTCTCCAGCAGGGCTATCAGCCTCGCCGCCTGAATCTACCTGGCGCTGGACATCTTCAGCATATTGAGGAGGACCATTTTGCTTTAAAAAGTCCACCAAGCCATTGATTTCATCGTCAGAAACGTAGGCACCTTGTGCACGCACCATATGGGCCGTTCCAGGAGGAATAAAAAGCATATCACCACGGCCTATTAGCTTATCTGCCCCTCCTCCATCTAAAATGGTGCGGCTATCAACCTTTGAGGCAACTTTGAATGAAATACGGCTTGGCAAGTTCGCCTTAATGACACCGGTAATAACGTTCACAGAAGGCCTTTGAGTCGCAATCACAAGGTGAATACCTGCGGCTCGAGCTAATTGAGCTAGCCGGGCAATGCACGTTTCGATATCAGCAGGCGCAACCATCATTAAGTCGGCCAACTCATCAACGATGCAAACAATGTATGGCAGTTTGCTTTTGGGGACCTCAATATTAGCATCCCGTGGAACTTCTATAGTGCTCACAGCTGCACGCTCTTCAGGAGACAACTCTGCGTCTATCTGAGCAGCTTTTTCGCGTTCAGCTTTGTCTTTTAGGATCTTTGCATTAAACCCTGCTATGTTTCGCACCCCTACCTTAGCAAAAATTTGGTAGCGGTTTTCCATTTCGTTAATAAGCCATTTAAGGGCCCCAGGAACCTTTTTTGGATCTGTCACAACAGGTATCAGCATATGAGGCAAGCTGTTGTACATCTGCATTTCAACGATCTTGGGGTCTACCATAATAAATCGCAAGTCATCAGGGCTGGCATGGTAGAGCAAAGAAGCAATAATGGCATTGATGCAAACCGTCTTACCCGAACCCGTAGAGCCTGCGATTAAAAGATGCGGCATCTTAGTGAGGTCTGCAACAAGAGGCTTTCCAGTAACATCTTTACCCAAAACAATTGGAATTTCTGCTTTTGCATTAGCCCAAGCTGTTGATTCGATGATCTCCCTTAAGCAGACCGGAGTAGGGTGTTGATTAGGAACCTCTACACCAACGCTGCCCTTCCCGGGAACCGGTGCTAAAATACGGACAGAAGATGCCCGAAGGCCCAAAGCGATATTTTTATCGAGATTAGCAATCTTCTCAACACGGACCCCGGCAGCAGGCGTCACTTCATAGCGGGTAATAACAGGGCCCGTATGAACTTCTCCAGGGGAAACCTTTACACCAAATTCAGCTAAGGTTTGCACCAAACCATCCGCAACCTGTTGATGATCATCTTCATCAGCAACAACCGACACTTGGGGCTCTTGCAAAAGATGAGTGGAAGGAAAACAATAGGCACCTTTTTTTTGAGGTAAGCGTTCTTTGGCCTTCTCTGTTGATGTGCTATTAATGATTTTCAGACTGGAAGGCTTAGGCTGAGTTTCAGGAATGCTTGGATTGTCGTCTTTTGATACTTTCTTCCCAAGCAATTTACGCTTTTTTTGAAGTTTTGGCGCTTTTTCTATCGGAGGAGCTTCAACAAGTGCAATTTCCTCTAAGGCAGGCTGCTCCTCTTTAGAGGTATTTTTGAGCTGAGTACGCCAATCATCATAGCGCTTTTTAATGATCTCCCATAAAGGAGCGTCTAAGCAAATACCCAAACCTCCTGCAAAAAACAGGCCAAATAAAATGACACTACTTCCAACGGTTCCAAGGCTTTCAATTAAAAGGCTATTAAAAAGGACATTGCCAATAACACCACCGAGCCCTCGGCTATAGTTACCCGATAGGTATTCTCCAGGACCATAAGCATATTGAGCCACAGCAAAAATGCCTATACTGCCAATAAAAAGGGCAAACCAAGACAAGCCCATCCTCCAGCTAAATGGCAAAAACCGGGTACTAGCTAGAGTGTAAGCAAACCAAAAAAGGGCTACGGGAACAAACCAAGCAACAAGTCCCAACCAGCTCATCAAAAAAAACGCGAGAAAAACCCCAACTTTGCCGACCTTATTGCTCGATACTGGATCTGTGGTTAACAAAGGATTTTGAGATGGCGCGTAATCCCACAACGCAATCATCAACAACAACGCGCCTAGCAAGACAAGTAATGCTGAAATTGGCCTTGATTTACCCTCTCTGGGCGCAAAAGACTTTTTCTCTGTTTTTTTTTCCTTCCTATTGAAGAATTTCATGCTAGTCCTTTTAGCGGATACCTCTTAAAGTTAATGTGCGTCTAATTAGCTAAGCTATAAAACACATCACGGTTTTAGTTTGCTTTCAATTCAAAAACAGAACGAAGTCCATGGCAGTTATCACCTTTGAACCCATCTATCAAGAACGCGTCTGGGGCGGACGGACTATTGAAACATATCTCGAACGAACTTTACCTAAAAATACGGTTATCGGTGAAAGCTGGGATATTGTAGATCGAACTGACAATCAAAGTGTTATCCTAAATGGCCGGTGGAAAGGAATGTCTCTTAGGCAAGCCATTGAGTCTGACCCTAAGGCCATTATGGGCCCTCAGTGGCCCCAAAAAAGAGCGTTTCCCATTTTAGTCAAATGGCTGGACTGCCAAGATCGCTTAAGCCTCCAAGTTCATCCACCAGCTGGCATTGCCGAAAAGCTAAAAGGAGAGCCCAAAACAGAACACTGGTATATCGCCCAAGCCAGCCAAGATGCCGCCTTACTTGTAGGCCTCAAAGAGAAAATAACACGTGAAGCATTTGAAATACGTCTTAAAAACAACAATTTAGAACCCATTTTGCATCGTGTGCCCAGCAAAGAAGGGGATGCCATTTTCGTTCCCAGTGGTCGCCTCCATGCTATTGACGGCGGCAATTTGATACTCGAAATTCAACAAAACTCTGATACAACCTATCGTGTATACGACTGGGGACGCATGGGGCTAGACGGTAAACCCAGAGCCCTTCATATAGAGGAATCCTTGCAATGCATTGATTTCAACGACATCCAACCCAGCCTGATACATGCCAAGTCGCAAAATAACGTACAAACATTAGCGGATTGCGACGCGTTTCGCATTCGCAAATTACAACTTAAAAAAGATGAAACGCTTGCATTGACCAATAGAGAAGGTCCTTTTATTATATCTATGCTTAGCGGATGCCTACAAGATAATGACAACCTATCACTCAAAAAAGGCGTAAATGGCTTGATTCCCTCTGAAGAATTGTGTGTACTTACTGCACAAGCAGATACCTCTATCTTATTAACAGATCATTTTGCGTAAAACAAACGCCTCCACTCCTATGAACGCTTTTTTAAACATTCTTTCCGCTCCCTTTCGCTGGATTTCGTCTTTATTCTTAAGAATACTGTTTATCATTTTTCTAGTCGTACTACTACTTCTAGTCACGCCTGGTTGGTATGTGCCATTCATTGCAAAAAAGGTTGTTTACTATAAAACAGGCTTCCCAGTAACAATCGGCGAATCTCACATCAACATTTTCACTGGAAAAATAGATTTTTTAGATATTTCAATACAAAACCCTGATTCGTTCGCAGAAAAAAAATTTGTTGATGTTAAAGAGCTGTCCTTACACATAGAACCTTTATCTATTTTCAAGGAAATTTTTGTTTGCGATCGATTCATATTTAAAATTGAAAACGTTTCTTGGGTTAAATCCGATCAACAAGAAGTAAATCTCGAAGCTTTCGTGCAATCTCTCGAGGGAGAGCCTAAAGACGCTCAAAAAGAAGAACATTCTACTACTGAGGCAGAGCCAAGCCCCCCAGCTCCTATGCCAGAGTTCTTGATGAAGAAATTTGAATTAACACTGAATACAGTCAACCAATACGATTTCACGAAGTCGCCCCCTAAGGAAAAAGAATACAAACTAGGCTTCGAGTTTCAGATAGAAAACGCTCGAAGTGTTGAAGAAATATTAAAGCCGTTAATGTCTCAATTAACAAAAGAAGGGGTAAGCTTCTTGGCTCAAAGTTTTCTGGATTCACTCCTGGATTCAGAAACCTATAAAGGGATTGCTAAAGACCTGCTAGATGGCATCCCAGGTCTCGACAGCGCGGGAGAGGGCATATCTAAAGGGCTGGAAAACATCTTCAAAGTTTTTGAATAAAGAGCCTTGATTTTAGCTTTAATAGCTTAAAATTAAGCTCTCATGAATAAAGATTCTTTGGAGAATTCTATTGGATCGGATCACTCACCTGCAGAGGAGGGGGATAGCCTATCACAAGAACTCGAAGCCGCAAGATCGGAAGCCGCTCATAATCAAGAGCTTTTAGCAAGGGCCATTGCCGATTTGGACAATTTTCGCAAACGAATAACTCGCGAAAAAGAAGATCTACAAAAGTATCGATCTGAAGCTCTAGTTAAAAGCCTTCTGCCGATTCTAGATAATTTCAAAAATGGAATTAAAGCTGTTCAGCAAGAAAATGCCACCGAAGAAATAATCAAAGGCTTCTGTGTTATCTTTGAGCAGGTATCCGAAGTGCTTAGAGAACAAGGAGTTAAAGAAATAAGTCCGCTAGGAGACTTGTTCGACCCCCATCTTCACGATTGCCTATCTCAAATACCTAGTAGCGAAAGTCCTGAGGGCACTGTAATAGAAGTCATTCGCCCAGGATACATGCTTCATGATCGCCTACTAAGGCCTGCGACCGTTATTATTTCATCAGGAAATCCTTCTTAACTTGTTTATTTCCAAAAAAATATGAGCCAAGAAGACTATTATAAACTTTTAGGAGTTGAACGCGATGCATCCTCTGAGCAAATAAAAAAGGCTTATCGTAAAAAAGCTATAGAATTTCATCCAGATAAAAACCCTAACAATCCAGAAGCTGAAGAGCAGTTTAAACAAGTCTCCGAAGCTTATGAAGTATTGAGCAATCCTGAAAAACGTACTGCATACGATCGTTACGGGCATGCCGCATTCAGTCAAAGCGGCCGAGGTGGATATACTTCGAGTGGCGGAGGATTTCACGATCCTTTTGACATTTTTCGGGAAGTTTTTGGCGGAAGTGGCAGCGTTTTTGAAGAATTTTTTGGCAGAAACAGCAGCACTCAAAATCGTGTGCAAAGAGGTGCTGACTTAAGATATGATCTGGAAATCTCCCTGGAGGAAGCCGCTCAAGGCACTGAAAAAGAAGTTCAATACCGTCGCTATGCAGCATGTGAAGTGTGTAAAGGTTCTGGGGCTGAGCCTGAATCACAAAGTACAACATGCAGCCTATGCAATGGGACTGGTCAAGTGATCTCATCCAAAGGATTTTTTAGCGTGCGCCAAGCTTGTCCTCAATGCCAAGGACAAGGAACCATCATTGAAAAGCCCTGCACGCAATGCCATGGAAAGGGCAGGCAACTCGAAACAAATAAACTTTCTGTTAAAATTCCAGCAGGCGTAGAGACAGGCTCTAAATTGAGATCCTCAGGAAATGGTGAGGCGGGCCTTTTTGGCGGGCCTTCTGGCGATTTATACGTAGTTCTCCATGTAAAAGAACATGATATCTTTGAGCGCCACGCCAATGATCTTTATTGTGATATCCCAATTAAATTCACTCTAGCAGCACTAGGAGGCACTATTGAAGTGCCTACGTTATCTGGAAAAGCCAGCCTTAAAATACCAGCAGGAACTCAGTCAGGAACTGTCTTTCGACTGCGCAATCACGGAATGCCTAGCTTAAAAGGTCACCACAAGGGAGACCAACTAGTAAGAGTTGACATTGAAGTGCCACAAAAACTCAATCATGAACAACGTAAACATTTAGAAGCTTTTGCACTAGCATCTGGAGATGCTCATGAACCCTTAAGCAAAAGCTTTTTTGAAAAAGCTAAACGTTTTTTTGAATAAAAAACTCAATCTATTCTTCATGAACAACCTAGGATCAATAAAAGACCCTAAATTAACCACACTAGAAGAAGCTATTCAGAAACGCTTGAGCTTAAAAAAGGCAAACCAAACATTTGTATTAACCAATGGCTGTTTTGACCTGCTACACCCAGGGCACATTTTTTTTCTCCAAGAAGCTGCAAAGCAAGGTCATGTGCTTTGGGTCTTGTTAAACTCAGATGCAAGTGCTAAGGCTCTAAAAGGTGAGTCAAGGCCCGTATTAAAAGAACAAGAACGAGCTTTCGCATTAACAGCACTCCAAGCAGTAGGAGGAATTACTATTTTTAACAGCAAACGCTTAACCTCTGAAATATTGTCGCTAAAACCCGATGTCTATGTAAAAGCTGGGGACTACACGTTAGAGGCGCTGGACGCTAATGAACGCACCGCACTTGAAAAAGTAGGCGCGGAAATTCGCTTCTTGCCGTTTTTGGAAGGATTTAGCACAACTAAACTCATCTCTAAGATTTCGAAAGCTGCAAATACTTTTTAACTTACATGTACACCGTAAAAATTTCGGTAGACTCACAAACAGAAGCACGACTAGACGCTCTATTCTCTGAATTTGAAACGGGTGCATGGAGCCTTCAGCAATTCAATAATGAGCGGACATTTCTTCAAGGATTTTTCCCCACTGCTGAAGAAGCTCAGATCGCGTGGGCAAGCCTACAGAAGAAGGTATTCTTGCTGCCAACACAATGCACACCCTATGCAATCAATGAAGAAGACTGGAAAGAATCCTACAAGCAATACCTGAAGCCGTGGTCTGAACGGAACCTCCACTGGGTTCCTCTATGGGAAAAAGAACACTATTATCTACCCCCAGGACATACCGCCGTTTACTTAGATGCAGGGATGGCATTTGGAACTGGAGCCCACGAAACTACCCAGCTTTGTGTTAAACGTATTTTAGACTTCAAAGAAAAACAGGGTGCATCTTTCTGCCAAAAAAGCATAATGGATGCAGGATGTGGCTCTGGCATTTTGGCCATTTCTGCAGCAAAATTAGGCTGCTCAAACGTTATAGCCTTTGATATAGATCCTGATGCCATTCAAGTCAGCAAAGAAAACAGGGCTGAAAATAGCCTTTCGGCTGAAAACATTTCCTTTGCTTTAGCTGACATTCAAGCTGGACTCAGGGACAATAATGCAGATCTTATTCTTGCAAATATTCAAGCAGATGTTCTCTGCTTAAATGCAAAGCAAATTCTTACAGCACTTCAACCTAAAGCTGAAATATCCATGAGCGGAATATTGAAAACAGAACTAAAGGTTGTTTTTGAGCACTTTCAGAACACTGCAAAAAAATTAAAGCTAAATATTGATATGCAGTCTAAAGAGCTTGGAGAGTGGGCTGATTTAAAAATCGAACGAACATGAAAAGCATTACCACTCAACCCTAACCTTCATTGCTTGGCACATCCTTTTCTTTTTCTTCTTTTATCGGTGATTTTCGCGCCTTAAAGCCTGAAACAATAATGTCTATATGGCCAACTTCACCTTCTCCAATATTTTCGTAAAGACTTTGGGCTAAACGCGTTTGCAAACGTGTTGCTAAATTATGAATAGAGGTATCGTCATTAGAATGGACTCTCACAGAAACTTGTAACTTCCCCCGAGAAATAACAATATGCGCACGAGGTTTTGTTGTGGCCTCAGCATAGCAAGCCGCACGAATCAATTCTTTTAATGCAGATCGACTAACGTGAATCCTGCCTATGCCATTTCTAGAAACCTGAATGGGTCTGTTCTGAGACTTAAAATAAGCGTAGCCAATCAAAAAAACAAGAAGCGCTAAACAAATCACGAATGCAAAAGGCTTGCCTAAAAAAGCCTGCCCCCATGCATCCATTTGTTGAAGGAAGCGCTCAAGCATTTTAAAATCCGGGGTGTTTATTAATCCGTGGCACTATCAATATGCCATTCGTTTTTATCTTTTTTTTCAGAATCAGCCATTTTAACGCCATCAATAATAACATCCACTTTACTTACATTTTTCATAGTCATTTTAGCAACTTGCTGGCGGATATTTTCCTGAATTTGAAAGGCTGTTTTAGCAAGCTCTACCCCAAAACGCAAGATAACGCGAACTTCAATGACATAGTTTCCGGCCTCATCCTCAACAACGCGAACACCTCGATCTGATTCTTTTTTTGAAAAAATTTCTGCAATTCCGTCAACAAAGCTACCACCAACAGCATAAGCACCCTCAACCTCAAGAGCAGCCAAGCGAACAATACTTGCTACAACAGAATGGTTAATTTTTACTTCACCTCCTGAAGGTAGCTCTTCGTTAATAGTGGGAATAGTTGTGTTTTCCATGGTTAGATTTTCTTTAGAAGTTTCTTTGCTCATTATTATAATGCCTTATTGGGTTGGGTAAAAAGATCTTTAGGGCTTCGATCAATAAACTCCGGAATATAAGCTGTACTAACCCCTCCCGCCTTAAAAACAGGATCCTGCATAACCGCTTTACAAAAAGGAATGGTTGTATTAATACCACGGATAAGGTACTCACTTAAAGCTCGATACATCCGATTAATTGCAATATCTCGAGTTTTTCCAAAGCTAATTAACTTAGCAATCATACTGTCATAGTGTGGGGGAATACTGTAACCACCATAACAATGAGAGTCAACTCTTACTCCGTGCCCACCAGGGGGATAATATAAGGAAATCTCTCCAGGACATGGCGCAAATGACTTACCCGGATCTTCTGCATTAATCCGGCATTCAATTGCATGACGATCGAACTTAATATCTTTTTGTCGATATCCCAATTTTTCTCCAGCAGCCATTAATATTTGCTGCTTGATAAGATCTACACCCGTAATTTCTTCAGTGATAGCATGCTCAACTTGAATACGAGTGTTCATTTCAATAAAATAAAAATGCCCGTGCTTATCGACTAAAAATTCAATGGTACCTGCATTCTGATAACCGCAAGCTTCAGCAATTTTAACCGCAGCATTGCCCATTTTGGCCCTTAGATCTGCTGTCAAGAAAGGCGAGGGCGCCTCTTCAATGAGCTTTTGATAACGACGTTGAATAGAGCAGTCTCTCTCGCCCAGATGGATAAGCTTCCCATGAGAATCGCCAAGAATCTGAAATTCAATATGCCTAGGCTCTTCAATAAACTTTTCAATATAAACGGCTCCATTGCCAAAATTTCGCTCGGCCTCTAAACTCGCTGTTGCCAGCTCCTTACCAAATGCTACAGCATTGTGAGCAAGGCGCATACCCTTACCTCCGCCTCCAGCAGCAGCTTTAATAATTACAGGAAATCCTATTTTTTGCGCAATTTTGAGAGCCTCTTTCTCATTAAGAAGAGCACCCTCACTACCAGGGATGATAGGTGCCCCTGCTTTGTTCACAAGCTCACGAGCGTACGCCTTATCTCCCATTTGACGAATAACTTCTGGCTTGGGCCCAATAAAAGTGATGTTACAACTGGCACATTGCTCAGCAAAATCAGCGTTTTCCGCTAAAAAGCCATAGCCAGGATGAATGGCGTCAACATCAGCAATTTCAGCGGCGCTAATAATTCGGTCACTTTTTAAATAACTATCTGTTGCTGCTGCTGGTCCAATGCATATAGCCTCGTCAGCAAGCTGAACATGCAAGGACTGCTCGTCTGCCTCTGAATAAACCGCTAGGGTTTTAACTCCTAGCTCTCGACAAGCACGAACAATTCGAAGAGCAATCTCTCCGCGATTAGCAATTAAAATTTTCTGAAACATAGACGAGAAGCGTACGATGAATAAATATTAGTGCTTCTTTACCTTAAATAGCGCCTGCCCATACTCAACAGATTCTCCGCTTTCGACAAGAACTTCAACAATAGTGCCTGTAACTTCTGCATGAATTTCATTCATAACCTTCATTGCCTCAATGATGCAAAGGACAGTATCCGACTGAATTTTAGTACCAACCTCGACAAAAGAAGGGCTATCTGGACTGGGCGCACGATAAAAAGTCCCCACCATTGGAGCTTTAATATAATCAATATTTACATCTTCCTGAGGTTTCTCTGGGCCACTAAAGCTTTGCTGTGCAGGAGATGTAGGCACTGGCTGCCTAGGCTGCTCAACAAGGAAAGGCGGGTGCGTTGCCGCCGGAAGCGATATAACAGGCTGTTGCGCTATTTCTGCATTTTTAGGTGCCCGCTTAATTCGTAGCTTGAGACTTTCTTCCTCAATCTCAAACTCTAGCAAATCAGAGCGCTTCATCAAATCAATTACTTGTTTGATTTCTTTAATATCCAAAACAGAGTTCCTCAATTTAGTGGTTAGATTAACTTATTGGCTTAGACATGAAGAAGAAAAAACAAAATTTTTAAAGGCGCAATGCTTTATTTTTGATGCGCAATTTTAGACAATTTAGCTTGTTTTTTACCAGCAAGATGAGCAAAACGCCAGACTGGATCATTGAGCGTTCCCGTTAGCTGCAAAGCCAATGCTTCATTGAGTGGAGCAAGCAGCAAAAGAGCCTGCGACAAAACGGGAACCTCTCCAAAGGGGAATATGCTTAGCCTAAAGTTAAGCCCTTGATCTGGAATACTATAGCTTCCTTCTGCAAAGATTTTCATCGTAGAACCTGTTATCTCTGCATCAGGAAAATATATTAAATTTTCCTTTAGCAAAAAGCTAGAATGTGCTTCGTCTAGGGAAAAAGAAGCTATGGGCAATATTAATGCTGCATTAATTAATTTTGAAAGCCCCCCCAAAAAGTGTATCTCTCCTAAGCCTTTCTCCATTAAAGACACGTTGCCTTGCCCCGAAAAACTACTAAAATCATCCGTATTTCCTTTTATGGAAAAACTAGCGTTTAAAATAGCTGGTGGCCGTGCATTTTCGTTGGATCTGGTCTTACTAAAAGGCTCTTCAAATGATTTTAAAAAGGCAAAACTATTCATAACTTCATACCTATCAACATCGCTTAAGTGGCATGAAAGCGTTAAATCCCGACTTTCAGGAGCCCATTCGGCATACCCACTGCCAACACCTCCTGCAATCTTGCAGTCAATCGGATCAATAAAAATTAATGGCCCATTGCTAAATGCTACAAAACTTAACTGGCCTAATGGAATTTCAAGAAATGCCAAAGGCCCCTCAGCAAATGCGGTCAAAGTAAAATTATCTTTTTTTGTTAAAATCGATTCTTGAGAGAAAAGTTCTCCAGAAAAAATAATCTTTGGAGGCTGTGAGCACTCAAACATATCAACATAGTGACGAGCAAATGAAATCAGTTCAAAATAAGTAAGAGGCAGTGTACTTTCTAAATCAATATAGCAGCGTTTCAAGCCATCCATCTTTTGGCCAAACTGCCAGCACACCGAACCACTGGCACACCCCAGTGGATCTTCAATTAAAAATTCATCCAACAAAACATTGCCCTGTGAAAGCAACACTCTGCTTTTAGCAAAAGGAACATATTGTTGCTCATAGTAGCAATCAATAACTTGTGCATTTGCATATAAGGATACTTCCTCGATATGCTCCCAGCTTCCCTGAATATCAATATCTCCAGCAAGAAATGTCTGATAAAAACTCAAAGGACGCCAAATACCAGTCCACCAATCAGGAAGCCAAACATTCAACAGTTTTGGATCAAAGGAATCATAAAGCAAAAACCTAAATGAAGAATCCCCAAAATGCTGCTTAGCGTTACCACGCAAAGTCCAACCAGGCCCATAAACTGCAATATCTTCAAACCAAACCTGCTCTTTTGTTACAAATGCCTTTGCAAATGCATTTTGAACCCATCGGTCCGCAAGTACAGCAAGCCCTGTCTGAGCCCTCAACTCAGCATACTCCAACTGGAAACCCGCCTGAATGTTTATAGAGCCAGATATTCGCAAAGGCTCTTTAAAGTTAATTTCGCTTATATAATGTCTCCATGAATAAGGATCCAGAAAGCTTTTACACACATCAGGATGGATAATTCCATCAAATCTGCCTTCACCAGATTGTGTGCTCCAATTCCAATCTAAATCTCCTTTTAAAAAAGAATCCCCTGCAAGGACCCAGTATGCGCCCAATTGATGTGGTAATAAATCTAAATTCAACTTAGCCCCTAAGGCTGCTGCGTCAAAATATGAAGACCTTACGTCATTTCCCACAAAATAAACATCACTCCAATTTTTCAAATTGCCCGTTGTTTCTATCTGAACAAATGCTCGTAACGCACTAAGATAAGGCTCCCAATGAAAATCCTTTAAAATCAACGTGAATGGATGCTCGCAATAAAAGTTTGTCATCGATAGAGCCGTAGCTGTTAAGGCACCTCGAATATTAGAGGCATACGCTCCTTGCAAAGACTCCCATTCATCTGCAAAAAAATTTATTTCAATTTCTGTTCGATGTCCTTCAGCTTTTACATTAAAAACTCCGCTTAAGTTTTTCAGTGTTTCTATATACTTTTTATACCCTAACACCTCTCCTAATTGAAACATCCACTGGTCTAAGCCTTTAGACTTTCCCTGAAAGTCTGTCCCTGCAGTCAAAACCTCTTTGTTTACCCGACCAGAACCAAAAAGCTTAATTCCTAAAAAAATTCCCGAAAGATTTTTAATATTCCAGGAATATCTTTCTTGCTGAAAATTAATATTTAAACTTTCAACAAGTTTTAATTCAGTCCCTGAAGGAGAATAAATAGGGGGGTAGAATAAATTTCCATTTACAATATACCATTCCTTGATGACCACTTTTTTATTAGCAAATAGACTCCATAGACTGAATCGAATAGAAATTTGCTTTGCACTAAAAAGCGGCACATCTAGAGCACGCCCATAAATATCAACATCGTAAGCATGCAATACCCCTGCTAAATCCATTTCTAGACGATTTGCAGAATAAAAAAGACCTAGACTACTTAGCTCTTCCTCAACTCCATACTCGAGCTCTATGGGAATAGGTATCTTCCAGTGAGCCATGGCTAACCCCAAATAGAAGCACTGGCATATCAGCGCCAAACCAAGAACGCCATTAAGCAAAATATACAATAACTTCACAAAAATCTTGTAGCTCAAATAAATCCCCCGCAAAGCGTGCAATATCTAGAAATATCTTTTAATTACTAACAGATAAAACCTCCCCTGACGCATGAAGCAAAACAAACAATGCATCAATCATAGGCTGTGTTAAAGAAAAGACGACTCCATGAGATGGAGATGCTCCAATCTGCATAGTACCGCCAAGTCGTTCAGAAAAATAAATTTTTATTATTTTTTGCTTCTCGTTTTCAGCCCCATCCACTTCTACTAACGCCTCCATAAGGTACTCCCATTTGATTTCATTATCAGAATCTAATCTATAGGAATCTGCATAAGAATCAGAAAGGTAATCTTTAACATAAAAAGAACGTACACTAGTAAGTAACTCCTCTAGAGGCCTTCGAACAGTATCTGGTTCTTTTGACAAAAACTCGTCCCATGTTTGATCTTTGCTTAATTCATGTGCAAAAAGCATTTTATCACTAATTACATTTTTCAAGCTCAGGCTAAAAATCCGAGAAGTATCAGGTAGCTCTTCAAGCAATCGATTTTTATAGTGCAAGGCATTTAATGGAGTTTGATCCAATAAAAAAAGAGGAACCTCATAAACATGAGACGAATTTTCTCTCTTCGCATAAAGTAACTTTTTAGTATAATCAATACCACCGAAAATAATGGTTTTCTCTTGGGAATTATTAAAGACAATCGTTCTTTGTGGAGACTCAAAACCGAGTCTTTTAAAATCATCTAAAGAGGGTGCATCGCTCTCAAAGCGCACGGCTTCCAAATTCGAGAATGACTCTATCAATCCTTCAATAATCTTCGTATCACCATTAAAACTAACCGAAGCAACGCCTGCGTTTTTAGCCGCAACCTTCCAGCTTTCATTTTCAAGCTTTTGCAATATCACTGACTTTTCTGATTGTACAATTTCGACAGAATTTATTTTTTGTGGATCCAGGACAAGAATTGTTCGATCACGCAAAATTTCTTGTGCATCTTTAAGCTGCTCAATTACAGTCGAGCATAACTTAAACACCATGGGAGAATTCTCTAGTTTAGCATAATAACAAAGTGCATCATCATGGCTAACAGGCTGACCAACCAAAAGTGTCTGACGCCTAGTGCCTCCTTGAATAGTAACTCTTACCGATGGATCCACCAATCCATATAAACTCAAGTTAGAACTATCTACAAACTCATCAATAGATACTGCATTGAGCTGAGCCAATATACTTTCAACCCTAGCATTGTCTGCCAATGCCTGTATTGGAGCCTCCAGTTTCCACTGTTGATCATTCTTAACCAATCTAACCTTCAGAGCATTAGGCTTATTCATCTGAACTGTGATCGAGTTAACCTCAAAAAGTGGAATGTCAAAAATTTGAGAATTTTTTAAATCAATTAGGTCAACGACTAAGCTATCCAAAAAATCTTTATTTACAACGATGACCTCTTTTTCATCAGGTCCTAATATATAAAGGCGATTCCCTAATTCCGTTGGAGCTCCAATTTTTAATACAACAGTGTTTCGGCCTGAGAATAGCGTCAACACCAGGATCGGATCTTCTAGCCCGTAATCACTTAATTTTTGATCAGCTTGAAGTATATCCTGAACGGTAAAACGTGCTTCTACATTGAGAAATTCAAGCTGCGTTAAAATTCTTTGGACTGCAAAATAGTTAGCAGGCCAGTCAACCGGACTAAGAATTACCCACTGATTATTCTTTTTTTCCAAAATACGTGGCGCATCCAGCAAAGCTCCACTCATCTCAATTCGATTAATAGCTAATATTTCTGAACTATCCCATCCCGTTACACCCGATGCCGTCTCTTGCCCCAAACCGATCTCGTCAGTCCAATAATGTATGGTCAAGAAAGCCAGCGCATTTAAAACAAAAAGTACAAGTGTTAATTTAAAACGCATAATCTATTTTAATTTTTACGCTTAAGAAAAACAGCCAAGCCTATCATTCCAATAAAAGCAGGAAGCCCCAAGCAATATCGTAAATATCGCAAAAATTCTTCTTGGCTAATGGCCAACTGATGGTACTCAAAAGTTACAGGATCTACTCTCAAAACTTCATCATCCTTAAAGGCCCAACTCAAAATACCAAAAAGCAGCATTTCATTGCCTAAAAGTCCTAAACGGTGATTAACAATTACATCACTATTACCCAAAACAAGCACACGCCCTCCAGGGATACTCAAACCTAAATGCGATGCTACTGTCTCTTCGGACAAAACAGCCAAGCTAAGCGGCCCAGGAATATCCTTATCTGCATCATATTCAGGATTTTTAAATACGGCCCTTCCTCCTTCTCCCCAACTCTGATCTGAACTTGCCATTAATGCCATAGCTTTACGTTTTTTATCAAACGGCCGCCCTAAATCAACCCTAACAGGTCGAGTAAGACCTGCCAAAACCGTCAGCCTATAATCTATGAGAGAACTATTAATGGAATGCTCTGCAAAACGTCTAATAATAATATCTCCATCAGGATTTTGATACTCTTGCCCAACATCATAAACAATAGCGTCATCGACCACTATTCCCCAATCTAACAGAAGATTTGTTAACCCATGTGGCTTAACAGGGTCCATAAAAACAGCAAGGGTACCTTGCCGCTCTTCTAAATACTGCCTTAACTTCTCAACCTCAGAAGCAAGTAATGCAACTTGCGGTGAAACAACCATCACTAAATCAGCATCTTCAGGAACTTTACTTACCAAGCTTAAATCCAAACTACTCGCCTCTAACCCTTTAGATCTTAAAATTCCTGAAACTTGAGATAGTCCGCGTATAGGGTCTACGCTATCTAAACTCATTTCACCATGGCCGCTTAAAAAATAAATTTTAGGATGTTTTTTTGAAATTATCGATAAAATGGCTTTCGTCACAGCCTGCTCTCCCTTAAATCCAGATATTTGGCCATTCTTGGCATCATAAAAATCCGTATCTAGAATTTGATAATATTTATCACCGCTAGCAATTAAGACGGAATTTGTACGCTGCAATTTATATTTGCTAGCTAATTCTTCTGCCCGCTTTCTTTCTTTATACAAATCCACATATTCCACCTCAAACATATTTTCTCCAACGCTTCGCATCGCATAATCATATTCTTTAAGTAAAGATTTTATATATGCATAAACATCTTCAGAACCTGGCTCTTCAGAGTTTGGAGTAAAGGTTACAATAACCTCCAATGGATCTTCTACTTTTTGCAAATATGCTAATGTTTCAGGAGATAAACTATACCCTGCACCCTGCATCAATGGTTTTCTCAAATAGAAATGAGCTGCCATCCAGTTTATAGCAACCAGTAGTGTCAACGCCATTATAGTTTGTATAACACGATTACCACATCGAACCCAATTAGCAGTTTTAAAATCATTCAATTTTCTCATGCTATGCCTTAGCTTCGATAACCCAACTTGTTATTCCTAAAATAACAAAAGCACTGCTCAAATACAAAACTACGGGCCTTGTATCTATCACCCCTTCCATAAAATCATCTAGATGAGAAAACGTTTGTAAATACTCCGAATAATCACGAAATAAGCTCAATTGAGGTTCACTTAAAAGAGGCGCTTCCAATAAAAAGCGCCCTCCAATCAACACAGCAAACAAAAGGCTAAATGTTAGCATCGACGCAGTCACCTGACTTCTCGTTAAGCTACTAGCAAAAATGCCAAGAGCGACATAAAAAGCACCTACAATAGCAATGAAGCAATACCCTCCCACCAATGTCTCAAAAGATAATATAAAATAGCTTTGTGCTTCAGATGCTAAAACAAAATTTAGCAAAAATGGCAAAACAAGAGCCCCACTCCACAAAATCATATAAAAAGAATATGTGCTCAAAAACTTACTAACAACAACTTGCCACGGCCTTACTAAAGTTGCCATCAAAGGCTCTAATGTGCCAAGACGTCGACTTTCAGCAAAAGTTTTCATTGTTAGTAAAGGGACAATGAACAATGTCGGTAACCAAAAAATACGAAAAAAAGGCTCCACCAAAGGTTTAGTGTTTAACGTTCGGGAATACTCGTAAACAATTCCTAAAAATAGAACGTCTACTAAAAGCAAAAACAAAACAGCAATAACATAAGTACCTGAAGACAGTACCATCATTTTTAACTCGTGCAGCGTCAAATAAATCAATCTCTTCATAGTTTATTCATTATTTTTATTTAATACACGAACCGTGGAAGATTGACTCCAACTGGGTTTCGTTGCTGCTAAAAAAACATCTTCCAGATGAGGCTGCTTTTGCTCAAAACTTCTTAATTCTAGTTCTGGATGAACGCTTATGGATCGAATTAAAACAGCTGCAATGGGAATCGATGAAATTGTAACTACTTCCAAATCGTAAAACCCATTGCTATCCTGCTTTTGTCTCTCAATGGCTATTGGCGCATCAGGAAAAGATCTTAAAAGATCTTCAAAAACATTTATGGGTCCGCGCACGGAAATTACATAGCGTGCTTCAGGAAAAAATTGTTGCTTAAGCTCTCTGGTCGTTCCTGATGCAACAATTTTCCCATGATTAATGATAATAGCACGATCACAAGTTGTCTCAATCTCATGCAAAATATGACTAGAAATAACAATAGTCATCTGGCCCCTTAATTGGTCGAATAGGCGCCTCATGCTCAATATCTGATGAGGATCAAGACCAATTGTTGGCTCATCCATAATCACAATCTTAGGTTCTCCCAACAAGGCATCTGCAACCCCAATTCGTTGACGAAATCCTTTAGACAAAGCATGAATCATCTTGTTTTTTGCAGTGCGCTCAAGATCGCAAACCTCCATAACCTCATTGACACGCTTTTTTCGCCTGTGCTTGTCTAAGCCTTTTAAATGACCTCGGTAATTTAAATACTCCCTAACGCGCATATCTTCAGGCAATGGATTGTTTTCAGGCATGAAGCCAATATATTCACTTGCCTTCTCTGGATATCTTGCAACTGAAACACCACACACATCTACACATCCCGCATTTGCGGAGCACAAGCCACACAATATGCGCATTGTAGTACTTTTTCCTGCACCGTTAGGACCCAAGAATCCTACAATTTCACCAGATTCGACAAAAAAGGATAAGTCATCAATGGCCTGAATTGAGCCATAATGTTTGTAAAGATTTCGAACGGAAATGTCTTGTCTCACAATTATTTAAATGTCAGCAGCGATCTAATCAGAAGTGTTTTTTTAAAATTATAGTTACTTCATAATTTTTCTTCAAGTTCTTTAAAACCACTATGCATAGTCCCACTATTTCCTTTGGCATTCTACCTTCCTCATTTTTTTGCTAAAGTGACATCCCCTGCTTGAAACCTTTGGACACTGCCATCAGACAAAGCAACAACTAAAGACCCTGTATCATCAATACCCTTGGCGACTCCATCCCATGACTTTTTTTCGCCTTGTACCACTGTTACCTTTTGGTCAAACAAAGCATCTAATTCCTTCCACAGTGTATGAAACTTATCTTTAAAATCATTCTTAATAAAGCTTTCGTAAGCATCAAAAATTAAGACAATAATAGACGATGCTAGCGAATTAATATCAAAAGTTTTCCCGGCCACTTCAGCAAGGCATGTTGCCCTATTACGAACAACCTCAGGCCACAACTTAGAATCACTATTCACGTTTAATCCCAAACCAAAAACAAGACTGCTCATTTGATCCGCTTCAATTTGAGCCTCTGTCAAAATGCCTGAAAGTTTTTTACCTTCGAAAATAATATCATTAGGCCATTTGATTTTAAACCCAGGATGCAACTCATTTAAAAAAGAACATATAGAAACCGCTCCCCAAAGCGTGAATAACTGCATGCGCTCCGGCGCTTGGTTAGGCCTGCATGCAAAAGTCATATATAAATTTCCTTCATCAGATGCCGCCCATTGGCGACCCAACCTTCCACGACCTGCACTTTGTTTTTTTGCAATAACCAAAGAAGGGGCACTACAGCCATCAGCTAGTTTCCGCTGTGCTTCTAAATTTGTGCTGTCTATTTCTTCATAAAAAAACAAGGGGCATTGTCTTTTTTTAAGCCTTATGTGTGCACTAAGAAAATCAGGGTGTATGCTTTTGGGTACTTCACTTATACGATAACCTCGATTCTTAACAGCATGAAAAAGTATTCCTTGTTTTTGGAGCTTTTCCATTCTTTTCCAGATACTCACTCGACTCATTTTCAAGGTTTTAGCCAAAACACTGCCAGACACATAGCTTGGCATGTTTTTTAATAAAATCTCGAGTATCTCAATGTTTAGATTATCCATGAATTTTTAAACTATACTACAACCAGTCCATGCCAATATCCGACCAAACACTTTGATGGGTAATGGCCCCACTTGATATGAAATCTAAACCCAAATGAGCATACGCGCTTAAAGTCTCTTGAGTGATATTGCCACTCGCTTCGGTATAAACCCTTCCCTGCGTCAAGGCAAGCCCCTGTAGAACAGCCTCCGCAGAAAAATTATCAAATAAAATAGCATCTGCCTGCGTATCTAAAACCAATTCAACTTGATCCAAACGATCTATCTCTACTTCTATTGGAAGCAAGGGAGCTCTTTGCTTTAGCTCATCTATATATGATTTAAGTACACCAGGTCTCTCAAAACCACGAGCCCCCCAATCATTATCTTTAAGCATAATGCGGTCAAACAAGCCTTTGCGGTGACTCCATCCACCACCACACGCAACTGCATATTTTTCTAAAGCTCGAAGTCCTGGAGTTGTTTTGCGTGTATCCAGAAGTCGTGTGTTTGTATCACCCATAATATTAACATACTTATAGGTCATGTAGGCTATTCCACTCAAGTGCTGCAAAAAATTTAAAATCACGCGCTCTGCAGACAACAATATATTCATCGGGCCTTTTAGTTTACCCAGACAATCGCCTTTTTTTAAAAACGACCCATCACTTAAAGCACTTTCGAAATGACACCCTGATCCATATATATTCAACACAACTTGCACCATTTTTATGCCGCACAACACGCAATCTGAGCGAGAGACTAAAACGGCCTCGCCTTCCGCATGATTTTCTAATGAAACAGGGTTAATCCAAGTCTCTTTATTTTTAGCCCAACCTAAGGCATGAAGATCTTCCGCTTTAGCAAGCTCGATACATTTTTCGATATAACAAGGGTCAATATCAGCCCATTGTATTTTTTTATAGAAATGCTCCTTGAAGGCCTGTGTACACATTTAGCCAAGCTAAAATTTTCCCCGATTTTGCCAAGAGTATTAAAGCTTTTTTCTTCTCAGAAATAACGCCCCAAATAATCCTAAAACCATAATCAAACTCGCATTTTTAGGTTCAGGGATTGGGCTTAAAACTGGCCTATAAGCTTCTTCAATGTTTTCAAAGTTGTCACAGGTTTTTAGTTCACCAATAACCCCCGAAAGAGAAAGGTCTTTTCCTCGACTCCATACATTATAAAAACCGCCCTGTCCTCCTTGTGCGCCATAGCCATACAACCTAAACAATGTTGTTTTTCCTGTCCTAATAGCAGGATTTATTAGATCACCTAAGTCCGTGACTTTAACATTAACCGTCGATTGCGGAAAATTATGCATATCTATTTTTTGCAGTAAGATACTCGTGTCCTCAGTGCTTGAGTTTCCAAACATACGACGCCCTTCATCCCATTCTCCACTTTCAGTGGTCCTAGCTCTTAGTTCCCAAAACCTAGGACCACTACCTTCGGTTGAGTACAGAGTAAACTCAATAGAATCATAAGAAACCTTAAAGCCACTATGTGCAGTTACTCCAAATTCTATGTAATTTCCAAAATGACGCTTTGTGTTTGTTGACCAACCTGAAAATAAATAATCTCCTGAGATTTTTTCTAATAATCCTCGTGATTCTGCTAGTCGAAGTTGTTTGGACGCTCTTAATGGGCTGGCCGTTAGTCTTTCATCCATAACACCACCCAAAGCTCTTTCCCCACTGGCCTCACTAATAGGGTACTGAACTAAAACAGAAAGTGCACACAATGAGCTAAAAGTACACTGTAAGACAACATATGCTAGGCAAATTTGAATGCTTAACTTTTTCATGAAACCGAAACCCGATAGCATACACAAATTTAACCCAAAATTAAACATTAAATGAAGATTACACAAAAGTTGTGTCAACGCAGCTAACAACTTCTGTATACAATTGTCTTAGAAGCTATTAAAAAATAGCCAATGTGGTCTACCACACTTCTTAAACACTATCCCCTCTCATCTAAATACGCTATTTAGCGGGTGTGTCCCTGACCCCAGATCAAATATTTATAAGTGCATAACTCATTGATACCCATGGGACCTCGAGCATGAATTCGATCTGTTGATATGCCTATTTCTGCCCCAAGACCAAATTCGTAACCATCTGTAAATCGTGTAGAGGCATTCCAATAAACAGCTGCTGCGTCAATAGCCTTTAAAAACTTTTCTGCTGTTTGTTGATTTGACGTAATAATTGCCTCAGAGTGGCCACTTCCATATTTATTAATAGCATTAATGGCTCCCTCTAGACCATCAACACAACAAACAGCTAGGATGGGTGCCAAATATTCTTGATAAAAATCGTCCTCATGCGCTACTCGAGTAGATATTTTCGCACCAACTAGCATAGCGTCAAGCGATGCGTCTACACGCAACTCAACACCTTGTTTGTAAATAACTTCCAATATAGAGTTTATTTTGCTTTGGCCAAGAGCCTTATCTAAAATGAGATTCTCAACAGCATTACAAACGCCTGGTCTTTGGCATTTTGCGTTAATTAAAATGGATTGAGCCATATTAATATCGGCTTCTGCATCCACGTAAATATTACAAACGCCTTTGTAATGCTTAACGACAGGAATGCTGGTGTTCTCTGAAATAAATTTAATCAACCCTTCACCCCCTCGAGGTATGATACAATCAATAAAGTCATTACACCGTAAGAGTGCTTTGAGTTCATTTCGGTCTGAAGTGCTAACTAATTGAATGGCATGTGGATCAATACCTTCTTCCTCCAATGCCTTTTTAATTAAAACAATAAGCGCTTTATTACTATAGTGTGCTTCCTTTCCTCCCTTAAGCAAGCATGCGTTTCCAGATTTTAAACACAGTACTGCACAATCAATAGTAACATTGGGACGTGACTCATAAAAAATACCCACTAAACCAATAGGAACACTCACTTTTTTAATAAGAAGCCCATCACCTCGTAGATACTCATCAAGAATTTTACCTGTTGGATCGGGTAATTTAGCTATTTGCTCAACTCCCTTTGCCATAGACTCTATTCTTTCCTCTGTTAACGAAAGTCTATCTATGAGTGCATTGCTGAGTCGATATTCTTTCGCCTTTTCGATATCTAGCTTATTAGCCCCCAAAATATTTTTTGCATTAGAGCGCAACAAAACTACCAACCTATTTAAAAAGCTGTTCTTTTTATCGATTGTTAAAAGGTTTAAGCGAAATGCCGCTTCTTTGCCTTTTCGTGCTATTACCTCAAAATCATTCATTATGAATATTTACAAGGTATACCTAAATAATTTAATAACCAAATTTCTTTCCACATACGGTAGCGTCCTTCCCAGGTTATTCGACCTTTTGTACCCTCAGCGTCATGAGGAAGAAGAAATCCGGCCTCCATATTTATCTTTTCTAAAAGCTTAGATTGATAATTCAAGTCTTCTACAGGATCTTCTTCCCAAGAAACACTTTTAAATTTCTTTTTTTGTAGGCGTTTTTTATGCAAAGCCAATAAACGCGTTAAAGACCCTGTTGTCGGTCGCCTCGATAGATTCCATTGTTTAGGGTAAAAACCTCCAAAAGGCAGATATATATTGTCCGTTATAAGACGGTCACCTGAGTCCGATATGGAAGACAACACGAAACAAGGTGATGTTGCACGCCCTCTCCACGGCACAAAAATAATCTGCAAACGCATATGGTTATCTTTATGCTCATAAACTGAAGAACTCAGACAAAAATGCTCATTATATTTGGCATTTAATGAGCATTTATATCCAAATCCAAAATTAATGACTTCATTTTTAAGCTTTAAAAATTTTCTCTGAATAGGCCACTGTCCATCTTTATTGCTATCAGTAAAAGCGGGAAACAAAGGTAGCGTACTGCGACTTAAGACGCCGATCAAAAGCCAATTATATATAGTTTCGACCAAGAACCAGATCAGAAAGGCTGTAACAAAAATAAGCCATACAGGTCTATCTGTCCACTCATACTGATGAGACATTAAAGCTATTATCCAAGAGAAAAGCAGCCAACGAATCCATCGATTCAATATAGCACAAGCCGTTGATGCCCATCTTAAGTTAGCATAAGTTAGTGCTACGGACAGGCTAAATACTGCAATCAAACATATATTTACCGCCATCAGCATAAGATTGCTAAAGCAGCCATTAATTCAAGCGAAGTGGCATAATAACACACAGGAAGCTGTCCAGGGTTTTAAAAATACCTGGACTCAAATCATCTTTGAATTCGAAAAAAACCTCATCCTTTGGCAAGGCTTTTAAGGGATCCATAAGAAACTGGGGGTTAAAAGCTACTTGAACATCAGGGCCACCATAAGCAATAGCGATCGATTCGTGCGCTTCTCCTACGTCCGGACTAGAGCCTGATACTTCCATTAAATTTTCGCAGAATCTAATTTTTATAGAATTATTACGATCGCTGGTGACTAATGATGCTCGTTGCACGCACTCCTGCAACAGCTCTCTATCGACCTTAATTCTATGTTCTGTTTCTTTAGGAATGACTTGCTTGTAGTTAGGATAATGCCCTTCCACAATTTTGGAAACTAAATATATAGACCTAGAAAGACCAGCTGAATCCTTGGCGTTGTCATCAATATAAATATCAAAAGCAACCTGCCGATCATTAAAGGTGATTTTAACATCCTTTCCGTGTCCCATCAGGCGTAATAGCTCACTCACTGTCTTAGCTGGGAGAATAAAACTTCCGGCTTTATCTTCAGAAACCGCCATTTCACTTTCACAAAGAGCCAATCGACGACCATCTGTAGCAACAGCTGTGAGCTTGCCATCTGAGAAATTAAAGAACACACCATTAAGCATATGCCGGTTCTCATCGGTGGACTGGGCATAAGCAACATTCTTAAGCATTTGCTGAAGATCTGATTGCCCCATAATGAATTCATGTTCATCGGAAAAATTAGGGAGCGGAGGGAATTCACTCTCCTCAATTCCCATAATTTTAAATTTAGACCCTCCTGAAGTTATGTTAGCTGAATTCCCTCCTGATGAATTAATTACAACATCTTCACTGGGAAGAGTTTTTGCTATATTAAAAAGTTTTTTAACAGGAAGCGTTATAGAACCTTGTTCTTGAATATCTGCTTTAATGAAGCAACGAATACCCATGTCCAGATTTGTCGTGGTAAGGCTTAAGACATCACCTTCCGATTTAATCAACACGTTATTCAAAATAGGCATAGACAAACGGGACCCTACAACATTGGAAACTTGCTGTAGCCCGGTAACAAGATGTTCTTTATTTGCTTTAAACTTCATTTTCACCTCCATTAGGGGAAATCTTATTTTTTTGGCAATATTTAAAAATAGACACTAAAATAAACTTTAAAAGTACTCTTTCTATTATGGTCTGTGAAAAAAACCATTTACTTTGTAAGATATTGATTTTCAGTTTTATATGAAATTTTAAAACACAAAAAACTATGTTAATTCCTGTGAGATTTTTCCTATAAAAACTTATTCAGTGAGTAATTAACATTTTTTTCACAGGCTTTAAGAATTTTGTTAATTTGCTTTGGTTCGACGGCGAGCAAACCGGATCAAGCCGTAGAATACGTACCCCAAAAACACGATAGAAAATGAAATTTCTTTGAGCAAAAGAATAAGAACTCCTAGAAGAACAATACCAATAAAGGTTTTTAAAGGCGTCCTAGTATGCCAATTTATATTTTTAAAACTAGGGTAGGGTATGTTGCTCGTCATGAGCCATGCGATGAGCAGCATGAGACCAGGAAGAGCTAGGGTCCACGTGTGAAGGTCGAAACGGTTAAGCACAAGAACCAAAGATGCGATGACACCCGCAGCGGCAGGTACGGGCAGTCCTGAAAAATCTCCGCATTTAACGTCGTCTTTGTCTCCAACCAGTAAAGGGCTTGTGAGAACATTAAATCGGGCTAATCGAACTCCAGCACAAAGCAGATAGATAAATCCTATAAACCATCCTACTTGTCTAAAGAAGGGGTATCCATCTGTAGGTGAAAGAATAAGAAAGAAAACCATAAGAGCTGGGGCAACGCCGAAGGATACAACATCAGCGATAGAATCAAATTCTTTGCCAAATATAGATTCTTGTCTACCAATTCGAGCCATGCGGCCGTCCAGTGCGTCGCAAATGCACGCTAGCAATATAAGCCATACGGCATGCGTGTAAAATTCTTTGCTGATAGCAGGATTGGGGTCGTACTTAGCTTGAATGCATCGAATAATAGCCAAAAACCCAAAGAAGAGGTTTCCTGCGGTAAAGAGATTGGGTAAGAAGTAAATACGACTTGCTTCAGATGGATCTGTGTACTTAGTGAACGACTTGATCGAATCTTCTGGGTTTGGATCCATAAGATAAAATTAAATATTTATTAGATCTACGAAAGGTTATTTTTTCAAGGATTCTAGATACTTCCAAAAAGACTGATGTTGTTCGATGAGAATATCTTCAGTAACTGGAAGTTTAAATCGAAAAACAAAGTCAGAAAGGGTGTGTTGATGGAGTATATAATGGCTATATAAAATATTAGATTGTAACTCGAAATAGATACGATACTCACCCGAGCGCAATCTGTAGAAGGTTTTCCCATTCCGGGAAAACCGCCCAATGTCTTCGCTGGACTTTAATTGTTCGGATGTAACATTGCTTAGGCCATCAACAATTCGCATTTGCTCGAGCTTATCGAGTTTATTAAGCTCATGGATACTTTGCTTGCTAAAGTTGACTTGAAACACAATAAGTTTGTTTAGTCAGAAAAAAGAAAATCTTCAATGTTTATTTGATGTTTTATAAGATATTCATAATAAGAGTCATATAATGTTTGTTTTAAAATTTCTTCACAAATGAAGCATGTTTTAACAGTTCAGCGTAGTATTATTCTATTTCTAGCATTTTATTTTTTTGGAGGATTACTTGCGCTACCCCTTCAAAAACACGAGCTTTTCCCTGTTTTTTCATGGTTTTTGTTTCCTTTAACTCCTCATGAGGAGGTACAATACGCCTTGCGTGTTTATGAATACAACAACAAGGTGTGGAATCCCCCTATTTTATTTAGAGAAGGTCGAGGCCATTTTAAAGGAGCAGGGTCTATAGAGTTTTACGAAGTTCTTCAAAATGCTGGAGCTGCCTATAATGAAAACAATATGGAGCGTTTTAACAAAAACATGCAGCTCCTGAATGCCTATTTAATCACGCCTTATACTGTGGAAATAGTGCAGATTGCTTATGACCCTTTACAGTACTGGAAAACAAAGACCAAAACAATCAAACCTTTGGTTAAAATAGAATCGGATAGATGAACACAACAGGCACCATTAGAAGATTTTTTTCAGGGTCACAGCAAAAGTCTGCAGAGGTGGTTTTTCGTTCTGAGCGGCAAGAGTGCTTAATGGCTCAAGTCTTGATCAAGGCATTCTATGTCTTCATTCTTTATTACGCATTAACACAGCTCAACACCTGGTACCAATATAGAGATGTAACTCATTTAGACCCTTTATGGCCTATTGCTTGGGTTGTTATACCCGGTGTGAGTGTCGTTTGGGCTATTCCGGGCATACTAATTTTTTCTTTTTGTGGAGCTCTTGCAGGGGCTTTATTATCGAGTCAACGGTGGGTGCGTATTTGGGTTTTTCTGTCATTGCTTGAGTTTCTTGGGCTCAAGTACTCTTTCGGAAAAATAGGCCATAGCATGCATTTGTGGCTATTGATTTCTTTCTTGTTTGTTTTTTTACCGAAAGACTGGGCAAAGGCCACTTTGCCACGCGTAGAGCGCCAAATGACACTCCGAATATTTTGGGGAGCCCAAACCTTTATTTTAATGACTTATACCCTCGCAGGCCTAGGAAAGCTTTTGGGCGCGATGTATCAAATAGCTTTGGGCCAGATTCACATATTCCATCCACAATCTTTAGCGTATCATATTGCAGAGCGCCTTATCCAAACAGACAGTCATAGTATTTTAGGCAGTTTTTTTGTAGAGCATCCAGGTCTTGGTTGGCCAATGACGCTCATCATGCTCTATCTTCAGGTGTTTTCTTTGTGGATCGCATTTAGGCCGAATTTGCATCGCGCGTGGGGAGCGTTTTTGATTTTATTTCACATCAGTGTATCTCTTACGCTGTCGATACATTTTCATTCGCAAGTTCTGCTTGTAGCCCTATTTTTCCTAATCAGCCCATTTCATTATAAAACATCTTGGCGGGCCATGTGCGCAAATCTCCCTATCGTAGGCTTTGTGTTTAAGCCTCTTTTAAGATAAGGGCTCTATCATGGAGCAGGTATATCTCTATCAAGCCAATACATGGAAAGAAGCCTGGCATGAAGTCGTTTTTCCTCAGCTTAAAAAGGCAGAGTTCAACTCCCCGGGAATCGTTGCCGTTGTTTTTCCTTATGGGGTTTGGTCGGCATACTTTAAGGCATGTTTGCTAGATGCAGGGCACCATCTCTTGGGTGTTCATATGTGGACGCCAGGTCAACTGCGCCGGTTTTTGACTAGGCGTCTTATTTCGGAAACTTCTTCATTGAATGATGCATCTTTGGAGCTTGTAGCTTCTGCAGCCTCGGAGGGGCACTCTAATAATCCTCTCGCTAGGTCTATTCAATATTCTCCAGAAGGTTTTGTTCGCCTTTGCAATAGTTTTCATATCGCAGGCTACCAGCTAAAAGATATACCGCTGAGCGGCATTCAAGACTGCGCGCTTATCTGGGAGCAGGCGCTCGTTAAAATGAATGCTTGCAGTCTGCAGCAGGGGGATCGCCGCTTACTACAAGCATCTCAGGAGGAATCTACGATCTGTTTAGATCAGATCCACTTTTTGGGTTTTTCGGGAAGAGACTGGGGGCTCTATCCTCTTATTCGCTCCGCGATACACAGTGCAAAACATTCATCCATGAGCCTGCCCGTAGATCGTGTTGCTTGGCATGATCAGTTATGGGCAGGCACTTGGGAGAACCTTTTTGGGGCTTCAAATTTGCTTGCGAGCGAGCCTCACGACTTTGAGCCCTCGGTGACTTTATCCTTCGGGGAGTTTTACGCAAAAAGCAGCGATGCGGTAGATGCTTATTTTGCCAGACATGCATTTGATGAGGCTAAAATCATCGTCAAAAAAGCCCTGGAGTGTCTTAAATCTAGTGAAACGGGGCGAGTAGGCATCGTTGTGCCTTGCAGGGGTGTTTTGGCCCGCGAGCTTGCCTATCTTTTGAATGCACAACGGATCAAGCACTACAACGCAGTGGGGTATCATGCTCAACCTGAAGATGCGCGGGCTGTCGCACACAGGTGGGCTAGTTGGCAAAGAGAGGGCACGTTGTCTGTTTATTTGGATTTTGTTCAAAGCCTTTGTCTTGCAGGGTTCATCGAAGATACGACTTTTATTTCCAAGCTAGAAAAAGCGTTCAAGCAAGGTGCAGAAAATACATTAACAGAAGATTTTGATTTGGTTTGTGCCTATTTATGTCGTTGTTCGGACACCTTAAACTTAGATATTTTTGAGCTTTTAACGCGTTATAAGCGGCTACCTAAAGAAGGTCGATTCCGAGAGTTTTTAGATGTCAATTTGCAGGTTTTTGAGGCCTGGGGCTTAAGGTGTGGCGAAGACGGCTTTTTAGGAGAAGGTCAGTTGCTCGCGAAAAATTTCGATGAGCGGATTACACGTTTTGCTTATCTTCGGTGGCTTGATGCATGCTTAAGGTCACCTTCTCTGAATAAAGGAGCTTACGGTGGACATCCATCTTCTAGACTTTACGTATTAAATGCAGAGGAAGCAGACGGTATTCAGTGGGAGCATCTTATTTTAGCAGGAACGCAAGATCCTTTTTGGCATCAAAAGACTAAAGAAATGGGTACCCTGTTAAAAGGAGACGCTTTGTTTTTGCATAATAAAAAGCATGTGGTCCAGGGCTCACAGGGTATGGGGCACACATGTATGCGTGGAGACTACTCGCTCATTCTCTCACATCATGACAAATGCGAGGAGACGCGTGCGCGACTATACCGATTACTGGAGAGCGCAGATATTTCCTTAACTCTTACGGCATCGCTCAGTGGAGACGGAAAACAAGAAAGCCTTGTTTCTCCAAGCCCACAGTTTGCGCCTCTATATGATTTAGGTGGATGTCCTTTGGGTAATGTATCCAGTGTTAATGACTTGTGTGCAAAAGGGGACCATTATCTCAGTGGGTTTTTAAATGAGCCGCCGATTGACTCAACTTTGCAAACAACAATCAGCAAGCCTTATCAGATTAGGCGTGATGTTACACGATCATTTGGCCCTTATGAATATTGTCTTAATCCGGGCAAGCACTTGCATGTATCCATTCCTGGGCGGGGCTGGGAAGATGCTATAAAAACACCGTCCAAGGCCTGGTACCGTTATGTCTTGAAAATAGAGCCCGCATGGCGATTTTCGCATCAAAGTGTTCGTGCTATTGCACGAGGCATTTGGGTGCATGACTGGTTAACGATGCGACCATCTTCAGGCTCTTTTGTTCCGAGGCCTGACGATTCCCTGTGGATACGTTATGCAGAAGATAAGGCCCAGGCACTTAAGCAAACATTTCATTCTGTAATGAATGCCATCGACAGGCCTCTTCCTGATTGGTGGCTTTTTGATTGGGAGCATGCGCGCGCTTTGGCCACAAGGTTTATTACTGCTTTGAGCAAGGCAAAAAATTATACATTGATTGCCCAGGAGGCATCTTTACCCAATGATTGCGTATTAACTTTCGGCAATAGCCATGTGCCTATTCATGGACGAATGGATTTGGTGTTGGGGGTGGAATCTGCAAGTTCCGGTCCGTTTTCTAACAGCAGTGCATTGCAGGTGATTGATTTTAAAACAGGCTCTCAAAAGCCACTCACGAAAAAAAACCTGCTTCAAGGTGAAGGGCTACAGATTGCTATGTATGCTATGGGGCTGCAGTCGCTGGGGACAAACAATATCGAAGCATCTATTGTTTCCATTAATGGCAATGGGCGACTGCCTCAGCTTAATGTGGGTGATATAGCTAGTTTAGTTCCTCTCTGGCGCGCTGTACAACGCGTACACGAGCAAGGTTGTTTTGGTCAGCGCAGCGATGTTAAGGCTCGATTCGAACGCGAGGGACCCTTTCCCCTAGCAACATTATCCATTCATGAGCGCATACTCGAAAAAAAGTGGCGCGTGACTCACCCTGAATATTTAGAGGCATAAAGGTGGATACAGAAGCACGCAGTCATTTTATAAAAAATATAGGCCATAACTATAGTGTCATTGCCCCGGCGGGTGTCGGGAAAACGCAGTCCATGGTCGAACGGATAGCGCATTTTGTTCGCCAAGTACAACCGCATGACCCTGCTTCTGTGCCTCAGCTCGTTGTTGTTACCTACACGCGCAAGGCAGCCTCTGAAATTAAAGAGCGTGTCCATCGTGAATTGATGGCTGATTCAGGAGGACACATTCAATTTGTGCTCGAGCATGCGTTTTTTGGGACGACTCATAGTTTTTGTTTAAACTTACTTCAAGAGTGGGGGCATTTAATGGGCCTCCCTACAAAGCTTGAAGCCTTAGAGCCCGGCAAAGAAGAAGCCTTTTTTTCTCAGTTCATTCAACAGACGCCTGATCTAACCAGCCTTTTGCCTCAATCGATAGGAAAACGTTTTTTCCCATGCATCGATTTTTGGAAGTTGGTATCTAAGGCATCAGCGTTGACTAACGATGCACAAAAAACACCTGTCGAGTATAGAGAGTCGCTGCTGCAACTGGATCCTATTTGGAACTACATCCCTGAGACCAAGGCAACCTCACGAAAAATTGAAGCCAGCAAAGCAGAACTTGCTTCTTGGTTGGATAATTTTAAGGCAAACAAGCCAAGCATAGGGCTTCCTGAGTCTTACACGGGAAGTGACGAAGCATTTCAAGAGCTCTGGCAAATGACCTTACGGCCTTTTTATAACTGGATTTCTTCCAATGCAGTGGTTTGGCTAAAAAGGGTGCAGCAGGCTTATCTAGATCACAAGCTAAGCCTAGGCTTCGTTGCTTATGATGATATGATAGCCCTAGGGGCGCGTCTGCTGGAGCATCCATCGTCTAGCACTGCTATCCGGTCCCAGCGCTACCATATCGTTTTGGATGAAGCTCAGGATGCGAGCCATGCCCAGTTTAAGGTTTTGCTTGGGGTTTTGGGTCTAGACATGGATAATCTTGCTGCATCTAAGGTGCCTCCTCGAGGCCAGTTTTGCATGGTGGGTGATCCACAGCAGGCTATTTATGGCTCAGGGAAGGATTTGCCCACTTATTTGAAGCTACACAAAAGATTGGATGAGCTAGGCTGGGCCAAGTCGCTTTATTTTCGAACAACCTATCGTTGCAGCCAAAACATCGTTGCAGCGGTTAACACATTATTTCCTCAAATATTAACAGAGCAGGGTGGCAGGCAGGCAAAGTTTGAGACCATGCATGCATGCGATCATGCTGTAGCAGGCAAAGTTTCTAAGCTAGTTCTGAACGCTATAGATTCCAGTGGCACCGTCCAAGAGAAATCGGCCTCAGAGGCACAAGCTCTCGCCGTCTGGCTTAAGGATAAAACACCCGCGTCGCTAGGTGCGCATGCGTGGGATGGCGTTGCTCTCTTAAGTCCACGCAACGATTGGATTCCTGCGCTGGCCAGCGCCCTTGAAAAGGTGGGCATTCCTTGCCAGACGCACATGCGCAATCAAACCTTGGGGGACAATCCGGCTTATGCATGGATCAGTGCTCTTTTGACCCTTATGCACGAGCCTTGGAATAGTTTTGAGCTTGTGGGTGTTCTGCGAGAAATATGGGGTATTCGTGATGGAGATATGGCCGATTATGTTGCTACTCACTATAAAAATGCTCAAGGCCTACATCCTCTTAACATTATTAAGCCCCCTGCGGAGGAAGCTACAGCACTAGAGCAGGCACTTGCTTTTTTAGCCAATCTACGCCTAGAAGCACGCAAGCGTTCTTTGTATGACTTTTTCAATTACATGCTTCAGGCAATAGACCTCCCCAGTCGACTTGCTGGGCTTACTGATTATAGTCTCGATGCACTTTTATTAACATTAAGCGAACTGCGCGCACAAGCCATTCAGGCTGAAGAATCTGGTGAAGACCTAGCTTCTTTTGCACGATCTCTGGTGAGCCATTTCGATCAATCGTGCGATGATGTAGGGCCCAAAAAAGATCACCTGCAGTTGTTGTCTTGCCACAATGCCAAGGGCCTAGAGTGGGATGTAGTGATCGTTCCTTTCATGCATCGTACGATTGCTTTCGCTAATCCATCCTATCCGCATTACTTTGATTTAAATTCTCAGGAAGCTCCTTCATTTATTATGAACAGCTCAGTTTGGACCCAGGAACAAAAAGCCTTGCGCGACCAAACGCGCCGTTACGAGCTCGAACGGCTCCTGTACGTCACATTGACCCGACCCAAACGCCATTTGATCCTGGTTGACGATCGTGCCTTTGAGTTCGACGATCGCAATTCATTGGCGGATTTGCTGCATGTGCTTCCTGGAAAAACCCATGCTGCCTACTGGGATGCATTGCCTTCGCCTGAGGATTTTGAGGGTGTGGTGTCTAATCCTGTTCCATCCACAATCCCTGAAAAGGTAACGATTTCGTTTGATTGGGATACTGCAAGAAACCTGGCTAACTCATGCCTGGAGCGCATTACCCCAAGTAGCCTTGCTCAGCATGACTCTATAGCCAAAGAGTCAACGTCGGCTTCATTGAATAGCCATGCTGGTACGCGCTATGGAGATTTTTGGCATGCGATGATGGAAGACGCACCGTGGGGTGCAGGGCGCGCAGCTTGCTGTGGTTATTTTAAGACCCAGCTTCATTTGGCACCCAATGTTGATCGTGCAAACAAAGAACTCGATGCTTTCTTAACTACAGAGCTTGCGGCTTCTTTGATGGACGATGCTTGGCGTGTTCATTGCGAAGTTCCCTTTTTGTGGCGTGCTGATGACACCCAATGCTACGAAGGCTTTATGGACCTTGTTGCTCACCATGTAAAAACGGGTGAATGGCGAGTGATCGACTGGAAGACGGACACGATCTCACCAGAAACCGCATCCAGTCTGGTTGAACAATACAAGCCCCAGCTTAAAATTTACGAACGAGCGCTCGCGAGCATGATGGGCGACGCCCTGTCCGTGGAGGCTATTCTTTATTCAACGACGCTTGGCGAAGCACTGTCTCTCAGCTGAGGCACCGTTTCGCTTAAGAGCGATGCCTTTTGCCCCCAAAAACCACTGCCAGGCAATGCTTTTATTAGCTCAATCATGCTCTTGGCTTGAGTGTCATCGCCATTGCGGAGACATAAAATAGCATTTTGGTAGGCAGCTTCAGCGCGTAAGACGTCTGGAGCATTGGCCTCTTTGGCTAGCGCTGTGAGTTCATGCATGCCACTGGTTTCATCTCCAAGTTGTATTGCAGACATTGCATGCCCAAGCTGCGCCCGACCACGGAGCGGTTTGTCTTTGAGTGCTTCAGAGGCCTGCCCATAAGCCTGCATAGCCTTGGAAAATTCGCCATGGGTATAGGCTTTGTCAGCATCCTTAAGAAGAATAATACCTGCCAGTGGACTATTGTCATGGCTTTCAGCAAACGCATCGAGCGTATCATTTTCTGCAGCCATAAGATACGCATCTTGGATTTTGGCTAAGCTTCTTTTTTTGAAGGTCGTATAGCCAAGAAAGGCAACGGTTGCCAGTAGGGCTAAAATAACAACACTTTGGATGGGCCCCCGGTAGCGTTTCCAAAAGAGTAAAATCGGGTCTTCAACCGCAGCGTCAAAAGCAGCATCGTCAAGTTGTACGTTTGCGGTTCTTTGGGTGTTTTTAGAAGATTTTGATGTCTGGTCGTTCATGGTTTTTCCCTACTTTATGGGTTAGCTTATTCAGCGAGGCAATGCTTTAATTCCTGCAGTGAGCGGACTTTAAGATCACTATTGCGATAGGCTTGGATGCCCTCGAGTGCCGCAAAAGCCCCTGATAGCGTCGTCGTCATGCAAACTCGGTGATTGATCGCCTCTCTGCGAATGAGGTTTTCGTCAATGTGCGGGGTTAGCCCTGATGGAATGTTAATGGTCATATCGATTTCATCATTCTTAATCATATCGATGATATTAGGGCGCCCACCTTCGCTTAAGCGGAAGACCTCTTTGACGTCGATCCCGTTCTCTCGCAATTTCTTAGCCGTCCCCTGAGTTGCACATAGTGAGAATCCAAGGCCGATGAGCTCCCGAGCTAAAAACACCGCTTCTTCCTTATCTTCATCGCGCACTGAGAGGAAGATCGTTCCTGACTGCGGCAGCGGCGGTTGAACGGCCATTTGCGCCTTGTAGAAGGCGAGCCCTAAGTTTGGGTCAAGCCCCATAACTTCTCCGGTGCTGCGCATTTCTGGGCTTAGCGCAATAATGGAGCCAGGGAAGCGCCCAAAGGGAAACACCGAAAATTTCGTCGTGTGGCAGGGTGGCAGAATTTCTTCGGTGAAGCCTAAGCTTTCGAGAGACTCCCCGGCCATCACGCGTGCCGCTATTTTGGCCAAGGGCACACCAATAGCTTTACTAATGAAAGGAATGGTCCGGGAGGCACGTGGATTTACTTCAAGCACATATAGGTCGTCATCTTTGATGGCAAATTGCACATTCATGAGCCCGATAACACGGAGTTCTTTAGCCAGGGCATAGGTGGCTTGCCGCACTTGTTCGAGCATTTCTTGGCTCAAGGTGTGTGGAGGCAGCACCATCGATGCATCACCTGAGTGCACACCGGCAAATTCAATGTGCTCGAGCATGCCGCCAATCACCGTATGCGTTCCATCGCTGATGCAGTCAACGTCGAGCTCAACGGCATCTTCCAAGAACTTGTCGAGCAATACGGGCTTGCCTGGTGCAATTTGAAAAACTTCGCGTACAACACGCTTGAGATCATCGAGTTCGTAAACGATGAACATCCCGCGACCGCCGAGAACAAAGGAGGGCCGCAGCAAGATCGGGAAGCCAATCTTCAGGGCCATTTCGATCGCTTGTTCGGGGCTCAATGCCGTTGCATTAATGGGCTGTTTGAGGCCAATTTTTTCGAGAATTTCTTTAAAGATCTGCCTGTCTTCGGCTGCATGAATGTCTTCGGGAGAGGTGCCAATGACTCGAACGCCATTTTTCTTAAGTGCATCGGCAAGATTGAGAGGCGTTTGCCCCCCAAATTGCACGATAGCCCCTGTACACTTTTCTTGATGATAAATTTCAAGAACATCCTCGAGGGTGAGCGGTTCAAAAAAGAGACGGTCGGATGTATCAAAATCTGTAGAGACCGTTTCGGGGTTCGAGTTGACCATCACCGTTTCGTAGCCGGCCTCTTTGAGAGCATAGGCCGCATGTACGCAGCAGTAGTCAAATTCGATCCCCTGGCCGATGCGGTTAGGGCCCCCACCCAGAATCATAATTTTCTCTTTATCCGAGGGGATGAGTTCATTTTCTAGCCCAAAAGAAGAATAGTAGTAGGGCGTACTGGCTTCAAATTCCGCAGCGCAGGTATCAACAAGGTGGTAAGTTCGCTGAATGGTGTATTTTTCCCGCAAAAGCCGTATATCTTGCGCGGAACTATGCGTGCATTCCGCTATTTGAAGATCGGTAAATCCAGCCGTCTTTGCCTCGCGTAACAGGTTTTCATCGAGTCCCTCAAGACCGCGTTCGTGGATCAGGGTTTCGAGGTCGACCAGCTCTTTAATTTGGGCGAGGAACCACGGGTCGATATGGGTTAGCTTGTGCACCTCTTCAATGGTGAAATCAGCGAGGAACGCATAGCGGACAAAAAAGCTTACTTGCGGAATGGGTTTTGCGAGGCCCTGGGTAATCGTTTGTCTATCTTTAACAGTGCGATCTCCATATTTACCACCACCACCGAGCCCATGGGCTTCGACTTCAAGTGAGCGCAGCGCTTTTTGGAAGGACTCTTTAAATGTACGACCGATGGCCATTGCCTCGCCTACAGACTTCATCGAGGAGGTCAGTGTCGTGTCCGATCCAGGAAATTTCTCAAAGGCAAAGCGCGGAATTTTCGTGACAACGTAGTCGATGGATGGCTCAAAGCATGCGGGTGTTTTAAGGGTGATATCGTTGAGGAGCTCATCCAGTGTGTACCCTACAGCGAGCTTTGCGGCAATTTTCGCAATCGGAAAGCCCGTAGCCTTGGAGGCTAGCGCAGAAGATCTAGAGACGCGTGGGTTCATCTCGATGACAATCATGCGGCCCGTCTCTGGGTTGATGGCAAACTGCACATTGCTGCCCCCCGTCTCGACGCCAATTTCACGCATGATGGCAAAGCTTGCATCGCGCATGAGTTGATACTCTTTGTCCGAGAGCGTCATGGCCGGAGCTACGGTGATGGAGTCTCCCGTGTGTACGCCCATGGGGTCCACATTTTCAATCGTACATATGAGGACGCATTGGTCCTTGCGATCACGCATGACCTCCATTTCAAATTCTTTCCAGCCAAGCAGGCATTCTTCAACGAGTACCTCATGCACGGGTGAGAGCTCAAGGCCCTTAGCTGCAATACTTTCAAACTCTTCCTTGTTGTAGGCAATGCCACCGCCTGCGCCGCCAAGAGTGAAACTTGGGCGCATGATAATGGGATATTCGCCAATGTCCTGAGCAGCTTCGCGGGCCTCTTCCATAGATTTCACTAAGTGAGAACGTGGCACGTCGAGCCCGATTTTCTCCATAGCTTCTCTGAACAGAGAGCGATCTTCGCCCTTTTTGATGGCATCCTGATTAGCGCCGATGAGGCGTACGCCATAGCGTTCGAGAATGCCTTGACTGTCGAGGTCCAGGGCAAGGTTGAGGGCAGTCTGGCCGCCCAGTGTTGGCAGCAGCGCATCGGGGCGCTCTTTGGCGATGATTTTTTCGACAATATCAACGCTCAAAGGCTCAATATAAGTGGCATCGGACAATTCAGGATCCGTCATGATCGTGGCCGGATTGGAGTTTACCAGAACGACCCGGTATCCCTCCTCGCGTAAAGCTTTACAGGCTTGAGTGCCACTGTAGTCGAATTCACATGCTTGGCCAATAACGATAGGGCCGGATCCGATGATTAAGATACTCTCAATATCTGTTCGTTTGGGCATTAAATAAGAGTTGTGCCATCCTCAGCGCACGAGCGCAAGCGTTATTATCCGCAAGCTAGAGATCTTGCGATTAAAAATCATTAAATTTTATCAATCAATAGCTTATGGTCTATTGTGCAACGAGTGAGGAGAGTTTGAATATCGGTAAAAACATCGCCATAACAATGCCTCCAATAATGATCCCCAAGGTCGTGATGAGAAACGGTTCAATAAGTGAAGAAAGCGAATCGATGGTTGAGTTGACTTCAATGTCGTAGAAGTCTGCGATCTTGTTCATCATATCGTCAATATTGCCGGACTGCTCACCGGCTTTGGACATGTGCCCCACTAGTGAAGGGAAGTAAGAGGCTTCGGCAATCGCATCTGAGAGCTGGCCACCACTGCTTACCTGTTTGGCAAAGTTTCTACATGCACCTTCAATGTAGGTGTTGTTGCTAATAGAAGCACAAATTTCGAGAGACTGAAGCACCGGCACACCGCTTTTGAGCAGGATAGAGTAGGTTCGGCAAAAGCGCGATAGGTTAATTTTTTTGCTCAAGGCACCAACAATGGGCAACATTTGGATGAGTTTGTCCTTGAAGACGCGACCCTGGGGCGTTCGAAAGAACCTCCGTATAAAATAAAAGGCACCTGCAGCGCCGATTAGAATAAAAATGATATTAGCTTTTAAAAAGTTACTAATCCCAATAAGGAAGAGTGTTGGTCCTGGTAGCTCAGACCCAAAGTCTGCAAACATTTGGGAAAACACGGGGATAACGAAAATCATCAGAACAACGATCAAAGACAGTGCAAGACCGATAACGACGACAGGATAAGTGAGGGCACCTTTGACTTTTTTGTTCAAATTCACCGTCTCTTGAATGTAAACAGCAATCTTGCCCATGATCTCTCCGAGGGTTCCCGAGGCTTCACCAGCTTCCACCATACTGACAAAGAGCCGAGGGAAGGCATTGGGGTACTTCTTTAATGCTTTAGAGAGGGTGTTTCCGCTCGCAACGTCACTACGCACATCCCGAATAATTGCCTTAAGAAAGAGGTTCTCCATTTGCTCTTCGAGGGCGCCCATGGCGTTTACCAGGGGGAGGCCGGCTTCGAGCATGGATGCTAATTGCTGGGCAAAAATTGCTAAATCAGCTAGAGGGATGTGCTTTTTTTGGGATTTTTTTTCGATAGCCCGTTGCTTTTGCTTCTTATGGATGTCCCAAATGGAGCTTTTCTTGCCTTTGCTTGAGGCGCTGCTGGGGGATAAAGACAGTGGAGACATAGAGCTTTAGGGGGATTTAATCTATACTCACCGTATGCCAGTCTGCACTATGAAGCAATCTCTATAATAGAGATCGCTCATTTCTAGGCATTTCATAAATAATTATATCTAGATCTCTGAGAAAGATCCAGTAGAAAGCTATATTTAGGCTAGTTGGACTTGACACAGGGTAGATATAATGAATCACTGTGCCCGCAATACCAGGGCCTAGTCCTCTGTAAATAAGTAACTTAAAGAAAATATATTAAGATTAAACTCACGAAGCACTCGATACCGAGTGTCTTCATAACAAACCAATTATAAAAAGATATATACCATGAATACACAGACCGAAGAAAAACGAAAAGCCTACGCGATAGCGCATTGGAACCAAAAACACGAAAACGCCCACACACGCAAACAGCGGAGCTTGAAACACAGCTGGATGCCTAACTACTTAGGGACGGTGCTCTACCACAGGCTCTTAGAGCGTCCCGATGGCCAAGAGATTCTCTTTATATGGTCGGTTCTCCTACAAGTAGCTGGGAGCTGTCCGCAGCGGGGCCTCCTTGCTGGGGAGCACGGGGCCTTTACCATCAGCGACTTAGCGAAGCTCACGAGCCTGGATACAGCCTCCCTTGAGAACGCTCTAGAGGCACTGATGAGCCCTGAAATAGGGTGGATGGAGGAAGTTGACTGTCCGCAGCACCTCATTATCAGCGGAAGCCTGCGTGCAGGGCGCCGTGGCCGGCCGAAACACCCTGAGATCCGGCGGATCTCAAGTGCGCACGAGGCGAGCCCAGAGCTTTACATCGAGTGGGAATCCCAAGTAGGGGACATGGGTGCCGATGAATCTGAACCAGAGCTTCAA
>MDTG01347084.1_pt1 | contig 61325 bp, 41 predicted proteins | sample 811421 | NCBI WGS metagenome assembly MDTG01 (sample SAMN05326645, study PRJNA326480) | marine metagenome | isolation source: seawater | place: Pacific Ocean: South East | collected 2011
CTGCGGATTAACAGTCCGTCGCTCTAACCAACTGAGCTAAGGGGGAAGCGTCATGCCTTTCAACGGGGCGAAATATTAATGACAGCATTGCAAAGTGTCAACATAAAAACTTCATAAATTCAAAAAAGAAGCTTATTCGATGTTTTTATGTTCGATCTGCGCAAAATGTAGCTGAAAACCACTGCATTTTTTAGCTTGTAGTAGGGGACCTATGTCGAAAGCTTTTATTTTTTGCATGCTTTTTAAACAGAAGCATCATTTTAAAAGTATAAAAAAGTTTCTTTGCTTAGATATTCTTTACCAAGTTGAGTAAATCATCATTTATCCAATGTTTTATTCTAACTATGAAAATCAGATCTAATTCTTTTTGTTTGAAGTTCTCCGAGCGTAATTTTTTCTTTGTATTTACTGTGTAGGACTAGTAAAGATTTCTCTATTCTTTGCAGAGAAACTCAAAAATGATCTGAATCCAATAGAAGTAAACTCATTTTTAGTGCTGTATTTCATATGCTTAGCATATGAAATTTTATAGAACTTTAATTGTCATACTTAAATTTATAATAGGGTAGAACAATTTTTACGCGTTCTTTTCTAGAAACTTATAAAAAGGTTAAAACAATAGGCTTTGTTACTTTTCCTATACAGAGATGAACATCCACCTTAGAAGCCTTTATATTTGCGGCTTCTAGAGAGTTATCCACGGTTTCTGTGGATAACTCTGTTTATTAAACTTTAAGAACAGCTATAGTACTAGGATTTTAGGGCGCTACAGCAATTTCAAGCATTTAATTAAGTTTTTTTATTTTATTATAAATCAATTGCTTAGTATTTTTATCTGAAGCCATGCTGAATTGATAAGTAAATTTATTCGTGACGATGAAATAGCGCGATTTGTTGTGTAAAAAAACAGCGAAAACTGCCTTTTAATTGTAACAAAGCTATTAAAGTTGTTTTTATCTTGTATTTTATGAGGGTTAGTGGTTATTTTTATGTCAAAGTGTCAAAAGTGATAGTTTTGTGTATCAATTTTGATTCTGCTAATAAAGCATAGCTTGCAAGAGAAGGATGCTTTAAACTAACAGGTTCAGAAAAAGAGGCAAAGTATCCCCATGAGCGTGAAACCGCAGAGCAAAACTAAACCTGATCTTTTAAACTCACCCATTCTGCCAACCTTAAAAAAAATGACCATTCCGATGATCTTTGGAATGATCACCCTAATGATGTTTAACCTTGTTGACACCTTCTTTATTAGTTTACTAGGCACTGAACCTCTCGCCGCTGTCAGTTTTACCTTTCCTGTTACTTTTACTGTTATTAGCCTTGCAATTGGTTTAGGTATAGGCACTTCAGCGGTTATCGCTAAAGCCCTCGGTAGTGATAAGTTAGATGAAGCTCGCTTTGATGCCAGTATGTCATTGTTGGTATCGGTTGTGATGGTGTTTAGTCTTTCTGTGATGGGCTATCTTCTGATAGACCCTATTTTTAAGTTACTTGGTGCTGGTGAATTAGTATTACCGCTTATTCATGAGTATATGAGTGTATGGTTCCTTGGCAGCGTGTTTTTAATTACACCTATGGTTGGCAACTCAGTACTTAGAGCAAGTGGTGATACCAAAACTCCGAGCATTGTTATGGGTGGAGCGGGGCTGATTAATGCTATTTTAGACCCTATGCTTATTTTTGGCTTTGGGCCTATTCCCGCATTAGGTATACAAGGCGCAGCAATTGCCAGCGTTATTGCGTGGTCGGTTGCGGTGGTTATCATTTTATATATTCTAGCAATTAAAAATGGCTTATTGAGTTTGCATGCTGGTTTGCAAACACCATTTAGCTCAATTCAAAAAATTCTTAAAATTGGTTTACCAGCGGCGGGGGCAAATATGCTTACACCAATAGCAATGGCGGTAATTACGGCATTAGTGGCTAAGCATGGTCCTGAAGCTGTAGCAGCGTTTGGTGTTGGAAGTCGAATTGAGTCTATCGCAAGTCTTGTTGTGCTTGCTTTATCGATGACTTTACCGCCATTTGTTAGTCAAAACTTTGGTGCCGGTAAGTTTGAACGTGTAAAAGAAGCCTACACTAAAACCTTAAAATTCGTGATGATTTGGCAGTTTGCTATTTATATTTTACTGCTATTAACTTCTGGCTTGATAGCTAATGTATTTGGTAAAGAGCAGGCTGTAATAGATGTTATTAAGCTGTTCATTTATATCCTACCGCTAAGTTATGGCCTACAAGGGGTAATTATTCTATCGAACTCTTCATTTAACGCATTACATAAACCGATGAATGCGCTTATTTTAAGTGTAGTACGTCTGTTTGTTTTTTACGTGCCTTTTGCTTATATCGGCAGTGAGTTTGCTGGGTTAAAAGGGTTATTTATTGGCGCGGCTATAGGTAACCTATTTACTGCGGTGGTTGCCTATAGATGGTTTATCAAAGAAGTTGATGGGTTAAGTGAGTCTTATGTGAAGGAGTGTCATTCATGAGCGACCATTTTCAGCTAGTTTCTAAATTTCAGCCAAATGGTGACCAACCAACGGCGATTGCACAGTTAAAAGACGGTCTTGAGGCTGGGCTTGCACATCAAACATTATTAGGGGCTACAGGAACGGGTAAAACCTTCACTATGGCCAATATCATTAATGATTTGAATCGGCCAACCATTATCATGGCACACAACAAAACACTTGCTGCTCAGCTTTATGGGGAAATGAAAGAGTTTTTCCCTCATAACGCGGTTGAGTATTTTGTTTCTTATTATGATTATTACCAGCCAGAAGCCTATGTTGTTGCTAGTGATACATTCATTGAAAAAGACGCGTCTATCAATGAGCATATTGAGCAAATGCGTTTAAGCGCTACTAAAGCGCTACTTGAGCGTCGTGATACGATCATTGTGGCTTCGGTGTCTGCTATTTATGGTTTGGGCGATCCAGACTCATATATGAAAATGATGCTACTGCTTAAAGTTGGAGAAACTGTCGATCAACGCGACATGCTGCGTCGTCTTGCTGAATTGCAATATACTCGAAACGATATTGAATTTAGCCGTGGTACATATCGTGTTCGTGGGGAAGTGGTTGATATATTTCCTGCAGAATCTGATACTTATGCCGTTCGTGTGGAGATGTTTGACGATGAAATAGAGCGTTTAAGTATTTTTGACCCACTTACTGGGGCTGTTGAAAAGCACATTGTACGCGCTACTATTTACCCAAAAACGCACTATGTTACGCCGCGCGAAAAAATTCTCGATGCTATTGATAAAATAAAAGATGAGCTTAAAGACCGTCGTTCTCAGCTACTTAGTGCCAATAAACTTGTAGAAGAGCAACGTATTGCTCAGCGTACTCAGTATGATATCGAAATGATGACCGAGCTTGGTTATTGCTCAGGAATCGAAAACTACTCGCGTTACTTATCTGGCAGAACGCCAGGCGATCCGCCGCCAACATTGCTTGACTATTTGCCTGATGACGCATTAATGATTATCGATGAATCGCATGTTACGGTATCGCAAATCGGTGCTATGTATAAAGGTGATAGAAGCCGTAAAGAAAATCTCGTTGAGTATGGTTTTCGCTTGCCATCGGCGTTAGATAACCGCCCACTACGCTTTGAAGAATTTGAAGCAATCGCGCCACAAACTATTTATGTGTCAGCCACCCCAGGTGACTTTGAGCTTGAACGCTCGTCAGGGGAGGTTGCAGAACAGGTCATTCGTCCAACCGGGCTTATTGACCCAGAAATTGAAGTACGCCCAGTGGGCTCACAAGTAGATGACTTACTCTCTGAAATATACAAACGAGTTGAGGTCAACGAACGGGTATTGGTAACTACTTTAACCAAGCGTATGGCTGAAGATTTAACCGACTACCTAAATGACCATGACGTAAAAGTTCGTTATTTGCACTCAGATATCGATACCGTCGAACGGGTTGAAATTATCCGCGATTTACGTGCTGGTGTGTTTGATGTGTTAGTGGGCATTAACTTATTACGAGAAGGTCTCGACATGCCAGAGGTATCCTTAGTAGCGATACTTGATGCCGATAAAGAAGGTTTCTTACGCTCTACTCGTTCACTGATCCAAACCATAGGTCGTGCTGCACGTCACTTAAATGGTAAAGCGATTCTTTATGGTGACCGCATTACTAAATCAATGAGACAAGCCATTGATGAAACAGATCGCCGCCGTGAAAAACAACAAGCTTATAATCTTGAGCATGGTATTGAGCCGCAAGCTTTGGTTAAAAGCATCACCGATATTATGGATGTGGGCGAAGAAGCAAGCCCTAAAGACAACCTTAAATTGGTGCGTAAAGAGTCTAAACAAGTACTCAGTGCAAAAGAAATTGCCAGCCAAATTAAAGAGCTTGAAGCGAAAATGCATGCCTATGCTAGCGATCTTGAATTTGAAAAAGCGGCATCTGTGCGTGATGAAATTCACGAATTACAACAACAGTTAATTAACTAAAGATTATGACAAACGATTTTTCTGCCATTTTAAATGCTTTAGCAGAGGCTCCTCTCGCTACAAATGAATTATGCCGTGTATTTCATGGCCGTGGCCACTCCGTGGCTGAGCTTAGTCACATTAACTTAGACTTTTATCCGCCATCACTTTTTTTAGTTTCATATGAAGAAATAGATGAACAAGTGCTTGAGCAATTAACTAATACAGTGTGGCAATGGGCGCAAGTAAACGCACCAGAGCTTGTGACTGCATTGGTTTACCAACAACGTTGTGGAATTAATACCCGAAATTCTCTTCTGTTTGGTGAATTACCACAAGAGCACCTTGTTAGTGAAAATGGTATTAAGTTTAAAGTAGATTTACTTAGTCGCCAAAATACCGGTATATTCCCTGATATGCGTCGTGGTCGTGAGTTTGTCCAAGCTAATAGTAAAAACGCAAAAGTGCTAAACTTGTTTTCTTATACTTGTGGCTTTTCTGTTGCTGCAATGCAGGGTGGTGCTGACCAAGTTATTAATATGGATATGAATAAAGGCGTGCTTAGAACGGGTAAACAAAACCATCAGTTAAATGGTTTTGCTCAAGGAGTTAGTTATTTCCCACACGATATTTTAAAGTCATTCGGCAAGTTAAAAAAATCAGCACCTTATGAATTGATCATTGTTGATCCACCGAGCTTTCAAAAAGGAAGCTTTATATTGACTAAGGATTATCAAAAAATCCTGCGTCGTTTACCTGAACTGTTAAATGAAAACACCCAATTATTGCTTTGTGCTAATAGCCCTGAGCTTTCAGAGCAGGCGTTTAAAGAGCTAATTGCTGAGCATACGCAAGGGGCTATTTGTTTTGTTGAGCGTTTAAAACCGACAGATGGCTTTGTTGAAGTAGACAGTGATCGAAGTTTAAAAGCCTTAGTCTATAAAACAGCAAATTAATGGCATTGAGTAAACGACTATCAGCCATCGTTGATGTGGTTGAATCAGGCTATGACGAAATCTGGGATTGCTGCTGCGACCACGGTTTGTTAGGAATTGAGCTTTTACAGCAAAATAAAGCACAGCTTATACATTTTGTTGATATTGTGCCTGAGTTGATGCAAGCACTAAACGACAAACTGGTGCGCTTTGCCACTAACGAGCAATGCGCTCGCTGGCAAGTTCATTGTCAGGATGTTGCGATGATTTCCCCTGATCCAAATAAACGCCATCTTGTTATTATTGCGGGTGTTGGTGGTGAGCTATTGGTGCAATTTTTAGCGAAGATTGTGGGTCATCACCCAGGTATTCATATTGACTTTATTGTTTGCCCTGTACATCACAGTTATCAAGTTCGCCGCTATTTGCAAACACTCTCATTAGGGCTCGTATCAGAACAGTTGATTTGTGAAAATAAACGCTTTTATGAAATCATAGCTATGAGTGCGTCATCATCGAAACAGGTTACTCGAGTTGGGCAGCAAATGTGGCAACTAACAAGTAAAGAGCACCAAGCCTATTTAAAGCAGTTATGTGCTCATTACCAACGCATGTTAAATCAAGACGCGGCTTATTATCAGCCAGTGCTTGATGAGTACTCAGCTTTATTATTGTAATTAAAGTTTATTAATTTCTTGTTTTACGCTGTAGCTAGAGTCAGTGACAATGGCTTCGAGCGTTTGTACACGTTCTCTTAACTCTTGTAGTTCTTTTGTCACTTCGGCAACATGTTCGTTTGCTTCTTTTGAATTCTTTAAAGTCCGTGATTTAAACTCAAGGTGTTTTTTATACATATCATAAATTACCCCAGAGCCGACTGATATCAGCACGATTAACACCACCATGGTAGTACCTGACATACTATTCTCCTTCCATATTTAGTACCTAATAGAGTATAGATTGTATTTAAAAATGCAATTTGCATTCTGTTACAAGGTGTTTCGTTTTAAAAATGGTTTTATACGGATAAAGCCTGTGACCAGCATGGTGCCAGCGATAACACAAAGTGCGCCGCCTAAGGTATTTGGCCCTATTTGTTCATCTAAAATTAAATTACCCCATACAATACCAAAGAGTGGGATTAAAAAGGTAACAGTCAACGCAGAAGTTGGGCCAATGTCATCAATCAAGCGGAAAAACAGTATATACGCCACAGCAGTACAAAGCACACCGAGAGCGACCACTCCAAGCATCACTTCATTACTTGGCATTTCTCTGGCAGGAATAACAAAAATAAGCGGTAGTACCATAATACTTGCTGCCCACATACTGCCATGAGCATTATCAAAAGCAGACAACTTTGGTGCATGTTTAGTGTAATGGGATGCTATGGCATAACTTAGTGAAGCACAAAGTGCTGCAAAGATTGCTGTAACTGCTTGGGTATCGATAGTGAGGCTATTTTGACCCACTAAAATTGCTACGCCCGTTAAACCTAATAGTAAGCCAAGCAGCATACTTTTAGTGGGTTTAGTTTTACTCCAAATAATACCAACAATCACGCCCCAAATTGGGGTTGTTGAGTTTAGTATTGATAAGGTTGATGCATTGATTGTTTGTGCTGCATAGGCAAACAGTAAAAAGGGGATAGCGGAATTAAGTGCGCCAATAATAAAAAAGTGTTTTTTATGTGTCGTGAAAGCGAGTGTCTTTCGTAAGTATAAAGCAAAAATAAAGAGTGTTATTGCTGCAAAGCCAACTCTTAGCTCTATTAATACCGCAGGGCCTAAGCTATTAGCTGCCATACGCATAAATAAGAAGGAAGCGCCCCAAATAGCAGCAAGGATGAATAAGCGCAAAAAACTTGGCAATGACATGGTGTTACATTCTTTAATTATAAAACCTGAGCATAACAAATTTATGCCCTAATACTCGCCATTTTCGGACTATTAATTAGTTGATTTTGAGAGTTTCTTTTCGAAGTCAGATTTTACGATTTCTAGTGCGGCTAATACATCTTCAGCAGGTACGTCGTTTTGCTCTAAGAGCATAATTAGGTCAACAGCAATCTTTATATAGTCAGGCGCATGCTCTAACTCACTACTCATGATTGTAGTTCCTTTTTCTTAGCAACTTGACTGATTGCCACATCGATTGCCGTTTGTACTTGCTGCTCCATTTTTATACGCTCTGTTTGCGGTAAATAAAATTCCATATCAACATCATAGCGTATGTAGCGGGCAGGGAGTTGATTTAATACAGTGCAGCATAAATCTGCCATAACATCATCACTGTAGGTCGTTTCTAAGTTTCGTTTTGTGATGTCTTCGACAACCAGTTTTTCATAGTAGTTGTGAATGTCGTCATGCAATTTCATACAAAGTGAACCCAATTAAAAAGTCACTTTAAGTGTATACCAAGCTTTAAAATAAATCGACAGCAGCCCTAAAAAGCTGACCATGAACATCAACCAAACGGCTTACATTTCGCTGATAGCCACCGCCCATGACTGCAAAGACAGGGATTTTTGCTTCTTTCGCTTGGTTTAATACAAAATAATCACGTTGATACACTCCCTCCATACTGACTTGAAAGTGTCCTAATTCGTCATTCGTTGCAATGTCTGCGCCGGCGTTGTACAAAATGATATCTGGCTGGTGGAGTCTCATCGTTAAGGCTAATGCTTGTTTCACTGTTTCCAAGTATTCAGTATCTTTTGTGCCATGCTCTAGGGAAAAGTCGTAGTTTGATTGCTGTTTAATTCGCGGGAAGTTTTGTTGACAATGAATTGAGCAGCTAATGATCTGAGGGTGCGCTTGTGTCACTTCAGCGGTACCGTCACCTTGGTGAACGTCGCAGTCAAAGATTAACACGGTGTCGGCTTGATCTGTATTAATTAAATGCGCAGCTGCTATCGCTAAGTCATTGAAAATACAAAAGCCAGTGCCATAGCCTGTAAATGCATGGTGATAACCACCACTTAGGTTAAAAGCTGCACCATGTTGCAAGGCATACTCTGCGCCATGAATACTCGCCCCTACAGAATAAAGTGTTCGTTCAACTAATTCATGTGACCAAGGGAAGCCCATTTTTTTTATCTCTTTTGTATCAAGGCTGCCAGTTAAAAAAGCGTCGACATAATCTTGGTCATGGCACAGAGCAAGCTGTGCTCGAGTGGCTTGTTGTGGGGTAATGAAATGCTGCTCATCAATAAAGCCGCTGAGAAGTTGTTTTAACAAGCGGTATTTATCAATCGGAAAGCGGTGACGCTCAGGTAAAGCTAACGCTGAATAACTTGGATGATAGTAAAACATTATCTGAGCTGCTGTTTTTCGACCTGTTGAATTTTGTCTTCAGTGGCTGAAATTGCCTTACGGCAACGGCCCAACCTTGCATGCAATGCAAGTATTTCTTTATTGATTTCGGCTGCTTGCTGCGTATTTGCAGCTTCGAGCTTAAGTTTTCGCTCTTCAATCATCAAAACTAAGCGGCGCTCAAACTCGTGATTTTGCTTTAGTTCATCATACAGTTCATGTGACGACTGCATGATTTTTTTTACTGCTTGTTTATAAACTTGTGGTTTTGTTTTTGGTTTAAAACTGTACTTATTTTCTTTAGCCCACACAGGGGTTGATTTGATCACATTGAATACAGCTTCTACCTGAAGGGCAATTCGTTCAAGAGCATATTGGTATGCGTGACGATGCTCAGCAGGTGGCAGGCTGTTAAGCTCATCTTCGATTTCTATGACATAATCTGCCAGCTTCATACTTTTTGTGCTAAATACTGCTTTATCAAATAAACTTGGTTGGGCTTGCATATAACGATTTTTCGCAAACAAATTACCCTTATCAAATTGTGTAGCTAATTGCTTTAGCCTTTCAATTTGTGAACGCAGTTTATCAAAAGCAGTCGATTGCATTTATAAATAAGCCTCATAGATTAACTTTAATGCTAAAACAATAACCACAGTGTTAAACACGGGGCGGATCATTTTACTGCCAAACTTAATTGCCGAATGCGCACCTAACCATGCACCTAGCATCAAGAAAAAGCCCATCGTGATACCAAGTATAAAGTTCACATGCCCTAACGCAACAAAGGTGATCAAAGAAATAAAATTTGAAACGAAGTTCATCGAGCGAGCAAGCCCACAGTTAAGTAACAAGCTCATCTTATATAATAGGCTATTTGAAGCAGTCCAAAACGTACCAGTCCCTGGGCCTGCTAAACCATCAAAAAAGCCTAGCCCAAGCCCTTGCAGCCACTGTTTAATTTTAGTTTTGCCATCAAGTTCTGGTAATTCGTTATGCTCGGTAGTACTCAAACTGCCAAATAAGCTGTAACAAGCTACTAGAATAATTACCACTGGCAATAATTTATTCAGAAATTCAATACTTAAGTAATCAACCACAAGGGTACCTATAAGCGCACCTATGGCTGTTGCTAGGATTGACGCGGCCCAAAATCGAGGGTTGAATAACTTTTTACGAAAATAGGTCACGCTGGCTGTTAATGAGCCAAAACTTGCTGCAAGTTTATTTGTGCCTAATGTGAGATGGGGAGGTAAGCCCGCAGTTAATAGCGCCGGCACAGTTAACATGCCGCCACCGCCTGCGATAGCATCAATAAAGCCAGCTGCCAGCGCCACTGCGCATAATAGTGCCCATGTTGTTGGGTCTAAAGCTAATTCAAACATTAATAATCAATTTGTCTTTTAAAGGGTGGCAAGGTATCGAGCATGGCTTTGCCATATCGCTTGGTCACTAATCGGCGATCAAGAATAGTAATACGACCCTGATCATTTTCTTTGCGAAGCAGTCTACCACAGCTTTGTACTAATTTCTTTGCAGCATCAGGAACGGTTATCGAAAGAAACGGGTTGCCACCTTTACTTTGTACAAACTCAGCCTGCGCTTCTTCTATTGGGGAGGTCGGCACCGCAAATGGAATCTTTGTTATAACTAAGTTTTCTAAGTATTTACCCGGTAAATCAAGACCCTCTGACAGGCTTTGAGTGCCAAATAAATAACTAGCACGGCCTAAATCTACATTCGCTTTATGCTTTTTCAAAAGTGCCTCACGCGACATTTCACCTTGCACTAATACATCAATCCCTTTGCTTCTCAACGCTTTGACGACATGGTCCATTTGCCAATAAGAGGCAAATAACACTAAATTAGCTTTTTTATCGTTAAGGAATTTAGGTAACTGTTCAGCTAAGTGGTCGCTAAAGGCTTTCTCTGTAGGCTCAATATGACTTGCAGGAATATGCAGCGTGGCTTGTTTTGGATAATCAAACGGAGAAGGAACTTTAATGTATTTGACACCTTCTTCTTTGGCAAGGCCACATTCATATGCAAAGTGATCAAATGAGCCAAGTGCCGTTAATGTCGCTGAACACAGAACAGCACCTGCACATTGGTTCCATAATTTATCTTTTAAGTAATAGCCAACTTCAATAGGGCAATCACTGAGTAAATGATCGTGATGGTTCTTATACTCTAGGCGTTTTATCCACCTGGCATGGGGAATACCTTCACCTTTTGTAGCGTAACTAAACCATAGCTTGTTTAATAACTCTAGGCGATTAATGTACTGACCACTTTCAGACAATATTGGATCGGCCACATAAGGTTTAATATCGCCATCACTCACGTCTTGCACTAGGGTGTCGTGCATCTTGTTAAGTGCTCTTAGTGCATCAAGGGTGGCATCGCTAATGTCTTTTGCTTTAGCATGCAAAGCCGCTGGAATCTCACCATGCTCAAAGCGATAGGTATCATCACTATTGTAGTTAAAGTCGGCATTATCAAGAATGTCACGGACTACTTTTAGGTTTTTGCCCGCATCATTGATGCTGTCACTGAGTTTAAAATTTTGCCCAATCGCTTTTTGACCCACGAGTACATTCGCCATTTTCCCTGCGAATTTAACAAGCTTGTCGAGCCAGTCGATGGTGCCTTTGATTGTTGCCGCAGCAGATGAGAAGTCTCGAGTGATGTGCGCTAAGTGATGGGCTTCATCAATAACATAAATAGTATCGTCAGGTTCAGGTAGAATCTTACCACCACCCAAATCAAGATCAGCTAGTAACAAAGAATGGTTGATCACTAGCACATCCATTTGCATAAGACGCTGACGCGCCATATGGAAAGGGCAGAGCTGATGAGCGCGCATTTGTCGTTGGCATGAGTGTTTATCACAGGCAATTAAATTCCAAACTTTATCCGGAATAGTATCAGCCCAACTATCGCGATCGCCTTGCCATTGTTTGTTAGAATAAGCATCATAAAGTTGCTTTAAGCACTTGGTTTCCATATCTGAAAGTGGTGATGACAGGGTTGGCATAAACTCCATTTGCGTTTGGCTGTCGCCATTAATTGCAGCACTAAGTTTTTGTGCACAGATATAACGCTGACGACCTTTAACTAAATCAAATTTAATATCTAACCCAGAGTGCTCTTTAAAAAACGGCAGTTCTTTACTAATTAACTGTTCTTGTAGGGCAACAGTTGCCGTCGAAATCACTAATTTCTTTTTTTTGGCCATCGCCAATGGTAATGCACCTAAACAATAAGCGAGTGACTTACCGGTCCCTGTGCCAGCTTCAATGACACAGATACGTTGACTTTTGTGATACTCACCGGCAAGCGTTTTTGCTATCTCGGCAACTAAATAGTTTTGACTGCTTCTAGGGCGGTAGTCAGTAAGGTTATCAGCAACATGCTTATGAATTTGCCGAATTGTTTTTTTTAAAGAGTCAGATAGCATGCCCAGAAAACCTAAAGTATGTATATAATTACAGTAATGAATTTTAGAGATTTAACTGGGCAACTACAAGCGACTTGTTCGATTATTATTTTATTAGCTTTAATAGAGGTTCAAGATGAACCTGATAATTAGACCATTCTGTTAATGCATCTTTGTAAATGGGTTGCCTTACTTGTTCTGAGCTTGGTGTCATAATTGGGCGTTTGTGATTATAAAAACTCATGCAGCTTTCATGCATTTCTAAATCGCAGTAAGTCAGTAACTCACTCACGGTGTTGGAAAAATCATTAACAAGATTTTGATAGTCGACTTTAAATATTTCGTCAGGATATAAGCAATGCCAGTGCGACATTAAATCAGTGTAATCATTTATATATTCTGCAAGAGATGTAAAGTCGTAGCTATAGGCGTGACCCTCAGAGAAAGAGTGTTTGTATAAACTCCACGCAGTTGCGGCTTTATCTCTCGTTACTTCGAGTATCTTCGCATTTGGGAAGAGCGTTTTAATTAACGCGATATGATGAAAGTTCACTGGTTGCTTATCGATAAATATATTGTTTTTTCCACGTAAAGGAGCAATAAATTTTAGGTATCTATCAGCGTAGTGTGCTTTATCTTTATCAGTTAGCTTATCAAGGCCATAAGGAACATCTGAGAGTTTTTTACTTTCTAACTCTCGAGCGATTGCATTTATTTCTGTGAGCTCGTAACTTGCATCAACATCAGGGTGACTTGCTAAAATTTGCTCAACTAAGGTAGAGCCACTTCGCGGTAAGCTGACGATAAAAATCAGCTGTAGCGATTCATTAGATATAAGATTATTAATAGATCTTTGAGTTAAATATTTTTTACAACGAAAAGTAAAGTTGCTTGGCTTGTATGGTGTTAGTGCTTTTTGAATTTTGTTTGCTTTTTCTAATGTCTTAAATGAGAGTTCGTAGTTGTGGCATTGTTCATAGGCTTTGGCGAGAGCAAAGTAAAGTTGAGCACTGTTGAGGTTTTGAACAGCAGATTGTGTTTGTTCTACTAAACTGTCTATATCCCTATTATTAAATGTATATGTTTTTAAATTAGCTAAATTCCAATAGGCCTCACCTAGTCTGTTATCTAGTTGGAGTGCTTGTTTATAGTGCGTTATAGCAAGTTCAGTATCACCTTTGATTTTTTCTATGTTACCAAGTCGAAGGTGGCAATGGGCTGCGTAATAGTTTGCTTCGAGTAACTTGTTATAGATGGCCTTTGCTTTATCAAATTGCATCATTTTTACATGAGCGATAGCAATTAAACTCTCAATAAATAAAGTAGGAGAGGGGATCGATGTGCGATAAAATGTGAGTAACTCTTCAAATTGCTTGGTATTGAGTAAGGCTTGGCAGTAGTTTTCTAGGACTGCTTGTTTTTGCGAGTTGTTCTCGAGGTTATGTTTTGATATGTCAAAGTACGCTTTGCTATCTCCCACCTTTAGTGCGATATCAGCCAGCGTTTGAAGTGCTCTATACTCATTAGGCACGAGTTGTAGTAGTTGCTTAGTGATTTGCTCTGCTTGGCGAGGGTTATGGTTATTTAACTGTTGTTTAGCCGTTTCTAATTGTTTGTTAAACCAAAAAATCATCTCATATTGTTTTAAAGCACTTTGCTGTTGTTCGTGCTCTTGCAGCATTTTGTGAGTTTCAGCGAGTAATGCCCAGCCATCATGATATTCAGGGTGTTGTTTGAGTATGTCTAGCAACAAAGCTTTTGCCTTATGTGGTTCAGTAGCAACGAGTGTTTTTGCGCTTTTAATTGCATTAATTGGGCTCATAATTGGCTCTTATAATTTTTTATAGTTAGGGTGTACTATACCTCTACCGTGATAGATATTTGAAGTAAATGGTTACAGATACAGGTTTTATCCTTTCAAAAGAGGCCTTCGATAGCTCAACAGGGGTTACTTTTGTGTTTTGGTTGTGGTGTAAACACGGCCCATTAAAAGTGCTCGTTGAACAGCAAGAAGTGGTGTTTTTCATTCCTGACAATCAAGTGTCTGCTGCAGAAAGGCTTTTGCAAAGTCAAAACATTTATGTTCGTTTTGCAGATGCCAAATTAAAAAACTTTCAAAATCAATCGGTGATCTGTTGTTATTTTAATTCATTAAAAGACTATTACCGTGCCATCAAAATTTTAAAAAGTTCACAAATAGTGACGTTTGAAGATGATGTTAGGCCAATTGACAGATTTTTGATGGAACGTTTTATAAAAGGCTCTGTATGGGTTAAAGGTGAAATTCATACACGAAGCGATTTTAGACTGCTAAAGAAAGCAAAATTAAAACCAAACAATGAATTTAAACCTAATTTTAAGCTCGTTTCTATTGATATAGAGTGTAATGGTGATGGCGTACTATTTTCTATTGGCTTAGTCGGAGACGGCATAGACAAAGTGTTAATGATAGGACGCCCAGAACCTACTGCCGAATTAGATTATCAAATTAACTGGTGTGAAGATGAAATTGACCTGCTTTCTCAGTTTGAGACTGAAATTCAGCGAATTGACCCAGATGTATTGATTGGCTGGAACGTTATTGAATTTGACTTTAGTGTACTTCATGCAAGGGCTGAGGCACTAGGTATTTCACTAAAGCTTGGGCGTAATAAAGAAAAAATGCGTTTGCGTGAGGGAAACTTTACCCGCATTACAATACCTGGTCGCGTTGTGGTTGATGGTATTGATACCTTAAAAAATGCCACTTATCATTACGACAGTTTTAGCCTTGCCAATGTAGCAAGCATCGAACTTGGCGAAGAAAAGCTGATTAGCACTGATAATCGCCTTGAAGAGATTATTCGTCAGTTTAATGAAGAGAAGCTTTCGCTTGCTAACTACAACAGACAAGATTGTATATTGGTACTACGCATCTTTGAGAAGCTTAAACTGCTCGACTTTGCGGTTGTAAGAAGCCAGCTCACAGGCCTCGAGTTAGAGAGAATGGGGGGGTCAGTTGCTGCCTTTACTAATCTCTATTTACCACTGTTACATAGAAGTGGCTATGTTGCCCCGAATTTAGGAGATCACGGGCTAAGCTTTGACAGCCCAGGTGGTTATGTTATGTCATCGCAGCCAGGCTTGTATCAGAATATACTTGTGCTTGATTACAAAAGCTTATATCCATCGATCATGAGGACCTTTTGTATAGATCCTCTTGGGCTTATAGAGGGATTAAAAAAGCCAGATAATGCAATCGAAGGATTTAACCAAGCACAGTTTTCACGCACTGAACACCACCTGCCTGAACTGATCCGTGAACTTGCAGCGACAAGACAAATAGCCAAAGACAAAGATCAGCCTATGCTCTCACAGGCGATTAAAATCATTATGAATAGTTTATATGGTGTACTTGGTTCAAAAGGTTGTCGCTTTTATGATCCTCGATTGTCTAGCTCTATCACTTTACGTGGTCATGAAATTATGCAAACCACCAAGCAGTGGATAGAAGAGTGGGGCTACGAAGTCATTTATGGTGATACAGATTCGACCTTTGTAAGGCTTGATGATGATCTAAATTCGCATGGCTGTAATGAAATCGGTACGAAACTGGCAAAAAAAATTAACAAATGTTGGCAAATTAAATTATTACAAGATTATAAAATAGACAGTTTCTTGGAAATTGAGTTCGAAACCCACTATAGCCCATTTTTCATGCCTACAATTAGAGGAAAAACAACAGGTTCTAAAAAGCGCTATGTAGGAAAAGTTGAAAAAAATGGCGCTTCAAAATTAGTCTTTAAAGGCATGGAAACTGTGAGAAGTGATTGGACAGAGCTTGCTCATAAGTTTCAGACAGAATTATTTGAGATTTTATTTTCAGAAAATTACAGTCCACAATTAATAGTGCAAGCCTTTGATAGGTATGTTAAAAAACTCTATGCGGGTGAGTTTGATTCAAGCCTTATCTATCGTAAGCGTTTAGGTCAGCATTTAACTGATTATCAAAAAAACATCCCTCCCCATGTAAAAGCTGCGAAACAGCATTTAGCTGACAATCCCCTCCTGGCGTTTCAGCGTGGTCAAATAATTGAATACGTTTACACCCCTAGTGGTGCAGAGTACTACATAGGTGAGCATAATTATGATTATAGCATTTATGTTAATAAACAATTGCTACCAATAGCTGAAATGATTGTTGTTGATTTGGGTACTATAGTTTCATCTCTAAGTGACCGTCAAATACAGCTTTTTTAAAAAAATTAACATTTTTTTGATTCTTTATTGCGATGAATGATCAAGTGGACAGGTTTAAATGCTTATTTGGGTGTTTTTTGTTCACAAAAACAGAAAAAGTAAACTTTTTGCTGCTTCATTAAAAAATTGTAAATAAAGAGCTGGATATTTTGTTTTATTTGTTTATTATTTGTTTGTCGCAGTCCTGATGCGATACAAATAATAAACAAGCTTATGCTAAATATAGCCACAACATAGTGGTCCAGGGAGAATCAAATGTTAAATAATAAAGTTTCAAAAGCAGTTCGCTTAGCGCTTGCTTTTGGTACAGCTTCAACAGCTGCGTTTTCTGTAAACTCTTATGCTGCCGAAGAAGAAGCAGTAGAAAAAGTTGAACGTATTGAAGTTACAGGTTCACGTATCAAACGTACTGATATTGAGACTGCAAGCCCAGTACAAGTTACAACAGCTGAAGATATCGAAGTTGCTGGTTTTACTCGTGTTGAAGACATGATGAACAGCTTGCCTCAACTTGAAGCTTCAAGTACTGCATTCCAATCAAATGGTGCTTCTGGTACTGCTACTCTTGATTTACGTGGTATGGGCTCACAACGTACCTTAGTACTTATCAATGGTCGTCGTATGCAAGCAGGTGGTATCTATAGCCAATCTGCAGATATCAACCAAATCCCAGCAGCACTTATCAAACGTGTTGATGTTATGACTGGTGGTGGTTCATCAACTTATGGTGCTGACGCAGTAGCGGGTGTTGTAAACTTCGTAATGGACGATCAATTCGAAGGTTTCGAAGTAAACTTAGGCTCAACAGCTTATCAACATGATAACGATAACGAGTACATCCAAGGTTTAATGGATGAAAAAGGTTTTGAATACGAAAGCGGTAATACTGGTTTTGATGGTTCATCGTTTGATTTCTCTGCTACGCTAGGTGGTTCATTCGATAGCGGTAAAGGTCATGCTGTAGGTTATTTTACTTACAACAAACAAAACGAATTACGTCAAGGTTCACGTGATTACTCATCTTGTGCATTATCTTCTACAGGTACTTCATGTGGTGGTTCTGGTAACGCAGTTGTTCCTAACTTCTATATCGCTGGTGTTACAGATGCTGGTGGCTTCAATTGGGATGATTACGATTACTGGACACTAGGTACTGATAGCAGCTTCATTCCTTCAAGCGGCAACCTATATAACTATGCGCCAGTTAACCACTTTATGCGTCCAGATGAACGTCATACACTTGGTTTATTTGCTAACTATGAAGTAAATGATAACTTCCACCCGTTCATTGAAGCTATGTTCATGCGTGACCGTACTTCTGCACAAATCGCAGAATCTGGTACGTTCTTCAACGAAAATTATGTAATGGATTATGATAGCCCATTACTAACTGATGCACAGCGTCAAAACCTAACTGACCGTTTCGGTTTAACTTCAGGTGACCAATTTGCAACTTACATCGGTAAACGTAACGTTGAAGGTGGTCCTCGTGTTAACCAACTTGAGCATAGCTCATTCCGTTTAGTATTAGGTAGTAAAGGTGAAATTAGTGACCTTTGGTCATATGAAGCGTTCATGCAATATGGTTCAACTTCTTCATCTTCTGCATACGAAAATGACTTCTTCGGTCCACGTATCAGTACAGCTCTTTCTGCAAATGGTGAAGATTGTGCGGCAACTTCAGGTTGTATTCCTTATGAAGTATTTACTTACCAAGGTGTTTCAGCTGAAGCAGCTGGTGCACTAACAGGTACTGCGATCCTTAACGGTGTAACAGAACAGTTTATCGTAAGTGGTTTCGTAACAGGTGAATTTGAATTTGGTCTACCTTCTTCTGATTACCCAATTGCAGCAGTATTTGGTGCTGAGTACCGCGAAGAGACATTCGGCCGTACAGCGGATGAAGTTTACGCGCAAGGTCTACTACTTGGTCAAGGTGGTCCAACTAAGAGCCTTAACGGTGAGTACGATGTAACAGAATTCTTCGGTGAGTTAAGCTTACCAATCGTTGAAGGCATCACTGGTGTTGAAAGCCTATTAATCGACTTAGGCTATCGTTGGTCTGATTACAGCACTTCAGGTTCAGAGCCTACTTATAAAGTAGCAATGAACTGGGATGTAACTGAAAACTGGAAAATCCGTTCAAGCTACAACCGTGCAGTACGTTCAGCAAACAATGGTGAATTATTTGCTCAACAAAGCCGTGGCTTATGGGGTGGTGTAGATCCATGTGCGACTGCAACTCCAGAACTTAGCCAATCAGCTTGTGCAAACACAGGTGTTTCAGCTTCTCAGTATGGTAGCATCGGTAAGAGCCCTGCGGATCAGTACAACGGTTTCTTCGGTGGTAACCCAGAACTTCGTCCTGAAATTGCAGACACAATCACCCTAGGTGTTGTTGGTAACCCATTTGAAGATTTCAACTTCTCAATCGACTACTGGGATATCGACCTTGAAGACGCAATCGGTGCAATTGACCCTGAGTTAATCGTTCGTCAATGTGGTCTAACAGGCGATGCACAGTTCTGTGATAAGATTGAACGTACACCTGGTAGCGGTAGCTTATGGGTTGGTTCTGGTCAAGTTGTTGCAACTAACACTAACTTAGGTAACATTCACTTTGAAGGTATCGATTTAAGTGCTAACTACGACATGGAAATTGGCGGTGGTACACTTTCGACTAGCCTAATCGGTACTTACATGATGACTAAAGAATATGAAGATATTCCAGGTGTAAGTGAACCGTATGATTGTGTTGATACACTAGACAATGGCTGTTTCCCACAACCAGAATGGCGTCATGTTCTTAGCGCAAGCTACGACACTGGCAGCTGGTGGAAAGCGACAGCTAAATGGCGCTTCTTTAGTGGCGTGAACGATTACACTGGTTCTGACACATTAGTTCAAGACGGTATCGGTTCACAAAGCTACCTTGACCTTAAGGGTTCATTCACAATCAATGATTACACTCGTGTTCTTGTTGGTGTGAATAACGTATTAGATAGAGAGCCACCATTAGTAGGCGGTACATTATCTACAAATGGTAACGCAGTAGCTGGTTACTACGACACACTTGGTCGTTACTTCCACGCAAGCGTTTCATTAAAATTCTAATTTGAATTAATTAATGTATGATAAAGCGAGCTTCGGCTCGCTTTTTTTATGGGGAAGCTTTTTTTATGGGGAAACAATGACATCAGAACAACACACGTTTACCCAAGCTGTTGCTTTACTTCAGCAAGGTAAAGTTAGCCAGGGGATAGAATTATTAAAACCGTTAACACATAACAGTGAGTTTGCTGAAAAAGCGTTACAGATTCTCTTTAAAGTTGCTATGCAGCAACAAGACACTGAAACAGCCATTTCTTATTGCCAGCAACTGGTATCAATTGCTCCTACAAAGTTTGATTACGTACTGACCCTAGTACAATTAAGTTTAAGTTGTGGTGAGCTAGAAATTGCAAAAAACGCGCTATTACCTTTATATGAGACAAACCCGCAGCAAGCTGATATTTGTTTTCAGCTAGGTAAAATAGAAAGAAAGCTTGATAACGCAGATGCAGCATTAACTTATCTAGATCAAGCGAGGGTTTTGTCTGAGCAGTTTAAAGTACCTGCTTTAATCGAAATCTCTTTTGTCCATAATGATCAACTACATCAGCCAGATTCAGCAATAAAGTATTTAGAACAGGCAATTAGTGCTGATAGTAATAATCTGCAAGCCCACTTTGCATTGGCAAATATTTATGAACAACTCGGTGATAAAGACAAGGCTAAGAAGGGATTTCAACAGGTTTTAAAAATAGATGCATTTAATGCGATGGCTCAAGCAAGATTGGCCGATATTGAAACCTTCACTGAACGCGATGCAATTGACTATGAACGAGCAAGCTTAGCCATATTACAGCGGGAATCAGATGATATAGCGTGTGCTGATATTTATTATGCACTTGGTAAAGTATTTAATGATTGCAAAAATTATCAGCAAGCTTGGCATTATTATGTAAAAGCTAATCATTACAATAAAAAGTATTTACCAGCCTATGATCGCCAATCTGTTGAGAAGATTACTGACTACACCTTAGCTCGTAATATTGTTCTGCAAGAAGCGAATAGCTCAATAACACCAATTATAATTTGCGGTATGTTTCGTTCTGGCTCAACACTAATTGAACAAATCATCAGCTCTAACGAGCAAATAGCGGCAGGTGGTGAAATTGCCTATTTACATTCATCGTTATTCAATTTAATTGGCGATGAAAAGGCTCTTGCTAATAAGGCTAAAGAGCCTGAATTTATTGATGGTTATAAAGAACAATTAACCTTAAGAGCTGAAGGTGCGCTTTATGTAACAGATAAACGCCCTGAAAATTACCTTTACTTAGACATTATCAAGCAGCTATATCCAAAAGCTAAGATTATCTGGACAGAGCGAGATATTAAAGACAATAGCTTATCAGCTTTTTTCCAGCATTTAGGTCCAAGTTTAAATTATGCTGTATCGCTAAACGATACATTGCATCATTACGAGCAGCAACAACGAATTAAGTCACATTGGCAGTCGCGTTTTGGCGATGATATTTTTACTCTGAATTACGACCAGCTCGTTTGCTCACCTGAGCAAGTGTTAGAACAGTTGTTTAGTTTTTTAGGGCTAGAATACTCTGATGAAGCCCAGCGGTTTCATAATAAATCTGGCACTGTAAGTACAGCGAGTGTCTGGCAGGTTAGAAAACCACTTTATAAGTCTTCGTCAGGTCGTTTTGTAAATTATCTAAAGCATATACAGGCTGATGAGAAATCCTATTTAGATGCAAAAGCGCTTTTAAATAGATAACAGCTAATTAGAGGAAAAGACCATCAGTTTGATGGTCTTTTTTTCACTATTTTAAGGGCATGATATCGCAAGGAATTGTTAGCCTAGGACTCTTACTTTTGAGTTGGTAAGTGCCATGCCAAATATAGCTAGGGAAAATAATAATATGACCTTCTTCTGGGCATATTTCACGAGCAATAGATTCTCGATCACCTAAGTTAAGACTTGTTTCCCCCAGTTTTAACCAACCATTTTTAGTCGGATCATCTTTACTCATTTCATCAGGAATAGAAATATAGCTCGGAGCCGATAACCAACCTTGTGGGTGAATATGGTTAGCATGAAAACCACCTTGTTCTAGTTTGACAGACCAACTACCTTTGGCAACAAAGCGTTGATGGTTACGTGCCAATAGAGGATGGTTAGCATCTTCTGGCAGCTGCTGCAGATATTGGTTTATGCATGTCGTCATTGATGACTTAAATAAATCAATGAGTTGATTAGAGCGGTGCAACAGGTGACCCTGCGTTTGACTGCCACTGCGCACACTTTGATCTAATGGTTGTAGTTTATTGGTGTGTAGGCCAATCATTAGCTCTTGCAGTTGTTTATTGAAATCGCCATACGTTTTAAAACCATGCGGGGCAGGAAGCTCCATTACCTTAACGAATTTATCAAGGTTAGTTAACCAATGATATTTATCATTATTTGATAGTCGCCAAGCAATACTTAAATATGCCCAAAGCTCTTGGTTATTAGGATTAAATTTTACTGCGGTTTCTAAATGAGAGATCGCTGAGCTGTAATCGCCTTGTTGTATGTAAAAGTTTGCTAAATCAATACAGTAACGAGCATTTTGTGGGGCTGCTTTGACTAGTTGCTGAAGGAGTGAAAATGCTTTTTCTGCTTCTCCTGTTTTATCAAGAAGAATACTATGGGCATGAAGTAAATCTAAGTTCTGCGGATGGCTTTGTGTTGCTTTACTACTTATAAGCAACGCTTCTTCTAACTTGTCTAATTGCAGCAATTGACCAATTTGAGAATGGATTAAAACAGGGTTAGCATCATAGTTTTTAAAAGTATGGGCATATGAACTCATCAACTGGTTTTGTGAGTGTTCCCAGTAGAGCTTATTAAGACTTTCATGTGCAGGTACATAGTTAGGAGCAAGCTCTAAGCATGCCTTGAGGTGAGCTTGTGCATGTTCATATTGTTGTAAATCATAATGTGTACAACCAACTATATAATGTAATTCAGCACTTGGTTGCTGTTTTAAAAGCATTTTCAAAAGCTCCAATGCTTTGTCAAATTTACCCAAATTACGATAATTACACGCTTCTTTATAAACGAAATGAAATTGCCCCTTTAATTGGGCTGGTAATTTTGTTTGAAAAAGGTCTTCGATACGTTGTAAATCACCCAATCGCTCGAAAAGCTCTAGAGCGAGCCAGTGATATCGAACTAATGAAGTTTGCGAAGGGGATGTTTCGTTAATAAACAGCTCAGCCTTCAGTAATTCGTCTTGGTTAATTAGACTTTCGATATAATTAAGTCGTGGCTTTTCGAGTGACAAAGAAGCTGTGTTGTATTCACAAAACTGAATACACTCTGCATACTTTTTTTGTTTACAAAGTAGATTGGTGTAGTTGTCTAAAAGGCCAACATGATTACTAAATTGGCTAAGGCCTTTTAAATAACACTGCTCTGCTTCAATAGTTTTGTTTACAGCTGATAAACATAAGCTATTCAATGTATACCAATCAGCGGTTTTATTTGTATGTAAAGAAAGGAGTTGTAATGCCTGCACATATTGTTGTTGATTGAATGCGTGCAAAGCTCTTTGCAATGTATTATTCACTCGTACACCCTGTTTTTGCTTTATGTTAACAGGGCGTACAGTAAAGTAAAATATTACTCTTGATTTACATCAAGGTCTTTGATTTCTACTGTACCTTTAATGCGTTCTCTTTGTTTATAAAGCTTGCGAATTTTCTTCCAAACTTGTGGTGGATATCGACCAAATTGAGCTAGCCGCTTCGTTAAGGGATCGGTGATATAGCTTCCGTCTGCTGCACGATATCCATATGTTATTCCACCTATACCTTCTAACGGAGCCCTGTTAATAGCTGCAGAGGCTCCATAGGCTCTATGCGTGCGATATAAATCCACGATATGCCAATCATCTATTGTAAGCTTAAACCCTTTAGATGACTCTACAGCATCTTTTAAAGAGCCATTAGTATAGTGTTCAATATGAGACTTTAAATCTTGTTCAAAGTCGTCAAACAAGGCTTCTGTTTGCTGGTAGTAGACGGATAGGTAAAGCCTATCTTTCCCTTTAATTTGCATACCTCGGTTAGAATTAACAAATTCCTCACCATTGTCTGCTAGTTGGTAATACACTTTGCTTCCTACATAGGCTTCTGGGCGAAGATTTGGGCTGCCGATATTCCCTTGATGAAAGCCGTACATTACAATCGGTTTACTTTTGCCAAACTTTTTAAAGACAATGTTGTGTTGTATGTCATTTAAAGACAGGCTATGTCCCATAACAGTAATAAATTCCTCATCAAGTAATGAATTATCACCAAATAATAAATCTTCAGTACTGAAGATAGGGTAGTGCTCAATGAGTTTCTCTAATAATGCTGTGGTATATAAATTTAGCCAATAAGCGAGTTGCTCAGATAGGACGAGCTCATTAAGAGGGATTTGTTCAGGAACTTGTTCAAGGCTCAGACGTATTTTTCTAAAACCAGTTTTCAGGTTTGCCTTTACAACTTCTTCATAATAAAAACGGTTTGCTTCTAAAGCAGTATCGTTATTTTTATGTGCTCGGGTGCGTGTCCCAATGCTTGATTGGCCTTTTCGAAAACCTCGGTCTGAGCGGCCTAAGTCAATAACAGTGATTTTAAGCAACTGGTCTAAATCACCATAAGATATTGTTAAATCATTATCTAAGCCGAAATCGGCAAATTCTTCTGGTAGAGTGTCTAGTTTTGCTGACGAGTATGCAGTAAAGAAAATTGTGGTAATTAATAAGAGTGGTTTAAGCATAGCGAACTCCCTGTTCAGAAAAAGCCACCCATCACATTCTTTTGACGAGTGGCTATCTTATTTTAATTCTTTGAATCAAGATCCTTAATCTCAACAGAGCCACTGTTGTCTTGGCGCTTTAAATTAAGTTTTTTGATTTTTTCTAACATTTCAGGAGAAAAACGACCAAAATCCATGGTTCGCATCATAATTGAATCAGTAATGTGACTAACGTTTACTGCCCCAATACCAGCGCCACTACCTTCAGGGCCGATAGGTACTGCAGAGTTGCTTACAACAGCATTTAGCATTGCCGCAGGGTTAGTTGATGCAGAACCGCCATAGTCACGGTCGGTGCCATATAAATCAGTGATACTCCAATCTTCAATATCAATTTTGAAGCGCTTGGCGTATTTAACATCGCTTTTCATTTGACCTTCAGCATAGTCTTCTAAGTGCTCACGTAAGTCATTTTCGAAATCTGAAAATAAAGACTCAGCTTGTTCATAATACTTAGACACATAAAGGCGGTTTTTACGCTTAATTTGCATGCCTCGATTTGAGTTTACAAACTCTTCACCATTTTCAACAAGTTGATGGTAAACCTTGCTACCTTTATACGCTTCATCTCGAAGGTTTGGGCTACCAATGTTACCTTGATAAAAGCCATACATAACAATTGGCTTCTTTTTACCGAATTTTTCAAAAACAATTTTATGTTGAATATCATTGAGTGAAAGTTTGTAACCGGCAACGGTTAAAAACTCATCTTCTAAAATTGAGTCATCACCAAAAAGAAGATCTTCCGTATCACGAACAGGGTAGTGTTCAATTAACTTTTCAACCATCGCTGTATTATATAGGTTAAGCCAATATGCCAATTGTTCATCAAGGCTTAAATCGTTTAATGACACTTCACTCGGTACCTTTTCTAGGCTAAGCCTAATTTTGTGAAATCCATCTTTTATGTCTGATTTAACAACCCCTTCGAAGAAAAAACGATTGGCTTCAAGCGCAGTATCATTATTTTTGTGGGATTTCATGCGTGTGCCAATAGAGGATTGAGATTTACGAGAACTTCGATCTGATTTCCCCATATCTATTACGGTCATTTCAAGTAGCTTATCGAGATCCTCGTACGAGACTTTAATGTCACGATTGAGACTAAAGTCAGAAAACTCTTCTGGGAGTTCATTTATTTTTGCATACGAAGAAAGTGAGCAAAAAGTAAATGTAATTAGTAATAATTGTTTAATCATGGTTTTTCCTTGTTGTTTTAACAATCTAACTATTGCTGATTGTTACATTTTTTTCAAGTGATCATGTACCGAATATATAACTGGATCCAATGTTTACCCTAGTAAATAAGGAGGTGTTGTAAATTGCTGGTTAAGTTGTCTTTCTGTTTGTGGTTAATAGAATGTTCATTCTATTAACTTTTGCATTTTTAAGTCTTTATTTTATCATTACCCTTTAATTTGACCTGTTTAATTGTGAATTGACCGTAATTGCTGGGTGTTTATTTTTTTATTTTTATTTTTTACCAGATAAAAAATCTAAAACAACAAAGCTTTAATTATTGCTTTTCTTGCAATTAATTGGTTGGTTTTGTGCTTGTACCTATATTAATGCCAGAAATGTGGATTTTTAAATTCTTTTATAACTTGTTGTAAACACTGTCATGCTCTTTGTAATTCAAGGGATTTAAAGGTGTTAATGTTGTTTTTTTATTTTGGGTGTTCTTATATTTATTGTTAAAAGTTGAACTTTTGCGTTACTGAAGTGTTGACCTTTGAGAGTCGCGAGTATTATTATCATGGCTCAAAATGACTGTGTAATATGCATTTATTTTGAATAACTATAAATATTCCATGAATAACATGGACCAGGGAGAATCAAATGTTAAATAATAAAGTTTCAAAAGCTGTTCGCTTAGCGGTTGCTTTTGGTGCAGCTTCTACTGCTGCATTTTCTGCAAGCTCATTTGCAGCAGACGAAGAAAACGCAGAAAAAGTTGAACGTATTCAAGTTACAGGTTCACGCATCAAACAAGTAGACCTTGAAAACAGCTCTCCAGTAACTGTTTTATCAGCTGCAGAAATTAGCCTTTCAGGTGAGCCTACAGTTGCTGACGTTTTAAATAACCTTGCTTCTAACTCTTTCGGTTCTTGGAAGGGTGTATCTGGTTACGGCGCAGGTGGTGCAGCATCTTCTAACATCAACTTACGTGGCCTGGGTTCTGATGCGACACTTGTATTATTAGACGGTCGTCGTATGCCTGGTACAAGTTCATCTTCAGGTTCATCAGCAGATACTTCAATTATCCCAATGGCAGTTGTTGAGCGTGTTGAAATCCTTCGTGATGGCGCATCAGCTGTTTATGGTTCATCTGCAGTTGCTGGTGTAATCAATATCATCACTAAGAAAGATTTTGATGGCGTTAGCGTTAAATACGATTACGAGGTACCTAAAGTAGAAGGTGGCGAAAGCAAAACTTTCTCAATTACTTCAGGTTATACATCTGAAAAAGGTAATATCATTTTCACGTATGAGAACTCACGTGACAACGCAATCTTCGACAAAGAAATTTGGGCGATGGACGATCCTACGTACGGTGCGTACAGTGGTTATAGCCATGTACCAAACTATCGAATTGGTGGTGCAGGTAGCTACATCTCAAACCCAGAGTTATGTGATCAAACAGCTGACGTAGTGAATGCTATGGATGAAAATGGCGTTGGCGGTTGTTTATATAACTACGGTAACGTTACAAAATTCTACCCAGACGTAGAAAATAACTCATTCTTAACAAACTTTAACTATGAACTAACTGATAACATCCGTTTTGTTGGCCGTGCAATGGCAAGTTTCAACGAAACAAATTCACGTTATGCTGGTACTCCAGTATCTACGGGTGCTGTATGGATGGACGCTGACAACCAGTATAACCCAGAAGGCGAAGACATCCGTCTTTACATGCGCTCTGTACCAATTGGTAACCGTGACACTAAAACAGAAGTTGTTACAACTGATATCGTATTAGGTCTTGAAGGTTTCACTGATATTGGCAATGGCCTTGATTGGGAAATCAACTACCAAAATAGCATTTCTAAAACAAACGTTTTCGGTAGTAACCTAGTTAACGACGTAATGTTACAAAACGCGATTGATTCTGGTGAGTACGATATTCTTAATACTACTGGTATGAGCTACGATGAGTGGAACACTCAATTAACTGATTTATACCAATATGCAGCGCACACTGGTACTTATGAAGGTCGTTACGAAAGTCAACAAATTGATGGTTTAGTGTCTACTACTTTTGTTGATAACGGCGACTTCGTTATTGCTGGTGTTGTTGGTGCTGAATTTGAAGAAATTGATTTCACTCAAGTATCTGATCCTGAATCTGCAAATGGTTTCATCTCTGGTGGTTCAGGCGGTGATGACGTGTATGCAACTCGTGACCGTACTGCTGCTTACATGGAAATCCAAGCAAGCTTACCATACGAAATTGATGTAACAGTTGCTGGTCGTTATGAGAAATACGAACAGTCTGGTATGACAAACCTTGGTGAAAAGAGCACTACATTCGATAAAGTTGTTCCAAAAGTAGGTGTTACTTGGCGTCCAACTGAAACATTATTAATCCGTGGTTCTTGGGGTGAGTCTTTCCGTGCTCCTAACATGGGCGAAATGTTCCAGTCTTATGCATTAAGTTTCCCAACTGTTCGTGATACAGCATGGTGTGATGCTAACCCAGGTCAAGCACTAGAAGGTTACTGTTCTGACGCTGGTGAGCAAGTAGCGACATGGTTCGGTGGTAATGCAAACCTTACTGAAGAAACAGGTGATTCTACGACTCTTGGTTTCGTATGGGATATCGTTGATGGTTTAGCCGTAGAATTAACTTACTACGATATCAGCTACGAGAACCGTATTGATGACGTAAGCACTACTGAGCTTCTACGTATTGAACAAGAAGAGGGTGGTTTAGGTTCTACGCCAGATGCTATCGACCGTGCTAATGGTAATGGTCAAATTGATTACATCTACACAGGTTATATCAATAAAGCATCACTACAAACGTCTGGTATCGACTTCTCAACTCGTTACAAGCATGAAACTAGCTTCGGTGACTTCGGTGTTATGCTAAACGTTTCTAAAGTTATGGAATTTGAAGAGAAAGCTGACAAAGATGCAGAACCATTTGATTATGCAGGTCTTCAAGATTACCCAGATTGGAAAGCTGATTTAGGTGTTAGCTACTCTTATGAAGACTACAGTGCGTCTTGGACTATGTTCTACGTAGGTGCACAAGAGTCTGGTAATGAAGAGTGGGGTGTTGATTACCTTGCTGATGTACCTTCATACTTCAAGCATAATGCTCAGTTCACATACACTGCACCAACAAATACTAAAATTTCTGTAGGTGTTAACAACGTATTTGATAAGAAAGCTCCTTCTTGGTATGACGGCTTCCGTGACTACCGTGATTCAAGCTGGTCATTATACGATCAAACAGGTCGTTCAATGTACCTTCGTTTAGAACAAAAATTCTAAACTTTGAAAACAAATTAGTATAAGCAATAAAACCCCGCGACATCGCGGGGTTTTTTTTGTTTAATTCTCGTTTCTCAATACTTAAAAATGGATTCATCAATATTAGTTGTTGTTAAAACCGCTGTGCTTCGGTTTGCAAAAACTTAATTACAAACCTTTTGTCTTAGTCTGATTTTGTGCAAACAGTCGTTCTTTCTAAGAAAAATCTTTAAGTTATCGAATAAAGTTCCCAGTAAATAGTGTTGTTGTTTTCGCAAAAACGAAAGCTTATTGGTTTTGTTTTTTGGAACTATCTTTTAGAGCTTTAATGGTTTTTTTATTGTATTAAAAAGGCTGTGTCGGTTATTTTAAAATTAGTTTGTCCCTATTTTTAAAATAACGGTTAATGGTGTATGAATGGTTTTGGGAGTATTTTTAGATATAACGAATTACTGGATTTTACATTAAAAAACAAAGGTTAAAAAACTGTTGACCAAAAGTTGTCCCTGATATTAGTATTTAATTCCCTTATAGGGTACTAGTACCTCTTTAAGGGTTAAAATAAATTAATAAAGTCATAACATGGATATGACCAGGGAGAATCAAATGTTAAATAATCAAGTTTCAAAAGCAGTTCGCTTAGCGATTGCTTTTGGTGCAGCGTCAACTGCTGCATTTTCAGCAACGAGCTATGCTGCTGATGATAAAGGTGTAGAAGAAGTTGAACGTATCGCCGTAACAGGTTCACGTATTAAACGAACTGACTTAGAAGGCTCAATTCCTGTAACAGTTATTGACCGTGCTTCAATCGACTTTTCAGGTCAAACTTCAGTTTCTGATTTGATCCGTAATACAAGCTTTAACTCAGCAGGTTCATTCCGACCTCAATCTGGTAGTTCAGCTCAAGGTGTTTCGCAAGTTAACTTACGTGGTTTAGGCGCATCTCGCTCTTTAATCCTTGTAGATGGTCGTCGTCTTCCTAAATCACCATCAACTGGTAATTCTCAAGACTTAAACTCAATCCCTATGGCTGCTGTAGAGCGTATCGAGATTTTATCTGATGGTGCTTCAGCTGTTTATGGTTCTGATGCGATTGCGGGTGTAATCAACATTATTACTCGAAAAAACTTTAATGGTGTTGAGGTACGTCTAGGTGCGGGCGATGTAAGTCTTCCTGAAGAAGGTGGTGACCGTGAGGAAGGCTCTGTAGTTTTCGGCTCATCAAGCGATAATGCATCAGTGATTGGTGGTATTTCTTGGAATAGCCGCGATATTATTTATGAACACGATTACCCTTGGGTTCAACCTGGTGCATCTAGCTTTGGTGTGAACGCTTTAAAAGAAGCTGGTTACAGATCTATCATTTCTCAAGAAGAATGTGACAGCTTAGAAAACTTCATGTATGGCTCTACGGGTGCCTGTGGTTATAACTTCAACGCAACCAATGCTAATGAAGCATCAACAGGTAACCAATCTGCTTTCCTAAAAGCAGAATATGAGATAAATGACGATTGGAAAATCTTCTCGCATACTCTTGTTTCTAAAACAAAATCATTTGGTCGATATGCTCCTTCTTTGAATGATGCAGGTGATGCAGCTTTCTTATCAGATGATAGCCCTAACAACCCTATTAACCCAAATAGCCCTTTTTACGATGCAGAATTTGCAAGCTATATGGCTGACAAACGAGCTGGTGAAATTGCCAATGGCGATGATCCAAGTTTAGTTCAAATCCGTCACCGCTTTGCTGCATTGGGTAACCGTGATAACAACGTAGATAACTGGTCTACAGATTTCTTATTCGGTGCTGAAGGTTCAATTGGTGATGTTTTTGTTGATTTTGGTGCACGTAAGACTAAAACTAAAACATACGAAATCGGTCGCAACTACTTAATGGGTAGTAATGCCCGTGCTGCAATGGATAGTGGCGCTTATATGTTAAATGACCCATTTGGTGATCGTTTTACAACGGATACTGAGAAGAGCGATTATCAAGAGCTTTTAAGCGGTCTTAAAGTAACTACTTCTCGTATTGGTGAATTCAATCAAGAAGAGCTATTCGCGTCAGCATCATTCGATGTCATTGAAATTGGCGGTGGTATGATTCAAGCGGTAGTCGGTGCAGAATACCGTAAAGAAGAGTATCAAGATACTTATGATTCACTTTCAGAAGCTGGTCAAGTCGGTGGTTCATCAGGTAACAGTGCGGGTGGCTCTCGTGACGTTAAAGGTGCTTACTTCGAAGCATTGTTCCCGTTAATGGATGATCTTGAGATGACTCTTGCTGGCCGTTATGATGAATATTCAGATTACGGTAGTGATTTCTCGCCAAAAATCTCGTTTAAATACGATGTAATGGAAGGTTTAGTTCTTCGTGCTTCTTATGGGGAAGGCTTCCGTGCTCCAACACTTGATATCACGACAGCTAAGCCAGCACCTGACAACCCAAATGTTAGCGATGACCCTTCTTGTCTAAACTTTGGTCTTGAAGCTGGTTGTGACGTTCAAGTTAACGCAGTTACGCTTGCTAACCCAGAAATTGGTTCTGAAACATCTAAACAAACGTCAATAGGTTTAGCTTATCAACCAACAGATTGGTTAAACTTCTCTGCAGATTATTATGATATTGAAATATCAAATATGATCCGTTTCTTTGGCGCAACAACTATTCTTAACCGTGAACAAACAGGTGACCCAATTCCTGCAGGTTTAGGTGTAGAGCGCTTAAGCAATGGTGGTATCGACTTAATCACTCAAGGTTATGCTAACGAAGGTAGCTGGTCTATAAATGGTTTAGACTTGAACTTGAATACAACGTTTGATTTTGGTGATGCGGGTACATTCAAGCAAACTCTACAATGGAGTCACCAGTTTGAAAGCGTTGTAGATGGCGGCCGTAATACACTTAAAGATCCAGGTGAGCCTCAAGACCGTGCTGTTCTTAACAATACGTATACTTGGAGTGACTTTGACTTTGTATGGAATATCAATTTAATTGGTAAGCAATATGAAGACGTGACTCAAAATGATGATGGTTCTTTAGATAAGACAGGTAATATTGCAACTTGGGTAACACATGATTTGCAAGTTACATATAACATGTCTACGGGTACGCAGATTTCTCTAGGTATGCAAAATGCCTTTGAGAAAGAGCCGCAATTAAGCCCATTTGGCGGTCGTAACTATAACTTCGATTTATATGACGCATACGGACGTATTACATACCTTCGCTTCCGTCAATCATTCTAAATAAAACAATATGAGGGGTGGGCTTAAGCCCACCTTTTTTTGGAGTAAGTGTGAAACATTGGGACTCATATTGGCTATCGACTGAAACTTTAAGCAGTTTTGCCCAAAGTAATCACAAAGATGGTTATCAAGGAGATGTTTTAAATTTCTGGAATGCCATTTTTAGAGAATTTCAATCATCAGCCAAACTTTTAGATATTGGTTGCGGAAATGGTGCCTTGGCTGTTTTAGCTGAACAATATCCAAATGAATTTGAAATTACGGCAATTGATGCTGCGAATATAGATCCTACTAAGCATTTTAACGACAATGAAAAAGTTTCTCTTTCACTAAAAAACATCAATTTTTACAGTGAATGTGTTGTGAAAAGTTAAACTTTAACGATTCATCTTTTGATTACCTCATTAGTCAATTTGGCATTGAATATTCAGATCTAAACTTTTCTTTTCTTGAAGCTAATCGAGTACTTAAAAGTGGTGGCGAACTGATTGCTTTAGTTCATCATAGAAATTCTTTCATTACCCAAGATTGCCAACAAGGAATTAAAGTACTTTCACAATTCGTAAATCAAGATGGGCTCGCATATAAAGTTAGAAACTTTGTTAATTTCTGTAGTAATTATCGTCTAATAGAAAAGCCAACGGCAAAAGAACAAAATGAATTCCTACAAAATAATGAGAAGCTGTTATTAGATTTTAAAAAAGTTCAAATTAATTTTAACTCTGAAATTGAACAAGATTGGTTTGGGCAGTTAGCAAAAAGTTTTATTCCGATGATAGTAAACTGGAGGGAAGTAGCTGTTCATCAAGTTGAGAGTTTGATTGAGGAACTTGCTAATTATAAATTACGGATAAATGAGCAAATCGAAGCCTCTTGGAGCGAAGATGATCAAAAGGCAATCATTTCTAATATGAGCTCAAGCTGGGAAACCTTTGATATTACGCCCAAAAAAATTGATGGAGAATTGTTCTGTTGGGTATTAAGAGCTAAAAAGTTACAGGAAAAACACTGATATCTTTCGCTAAGCACATAATTGTGTAGAGTGTAAGCTTTAATAATACAGTGTATTGGTATTGTAAGAATTTGGCTAAATGAATTTCAACTTCAAGCTATAAACAATAATTGTGTATTCAAATTACACTGCTAGAATATATTTAGTTATTGCTTTTTTAAATGGTCAGGCTCTGATAAGACTACTTCTGTTTTACTTTTCTATTATTACGCTTTCATTTTCTGGTGATGTGTTTGCAACACAACTCAAAGCGGGTATCGTTAACTATAACTTTTTCCCTTACCATACTCGCGACGCTGATGGCCAGTTCTCAGGTGTAATTGTTGGTTACAGTAATGAAATCGCTCGTTTGGCCGAAGCTGATCTCGAATACCGCGTTTATGATAGCCTAGATGAGCTTTTAGATGCCCTTAAAGCTGGTGATGTTGACTTTGCCGTCGGCTTAAATAAAACCTCACAACGTAAAAAGCACTTTTTATTCTCAACGCCATTCATGGAAGCGCCAAGAGGTATTGTTGCGAATAAGTCCATCGCGAATGATGCATTAAAAAATTTGGCTAGCCTGCGATGGGTGTGTATTACGGGGAGTTCGCACTGTGAATATCTAGTAGAAAATGGTGCGCTATTTATCAACCGTTTTATAAAACCAGAGGACGCCTTTAAAAAAGTAGCTGATGGCTCATTTGATGCGTTTATGGGTGATTACTCGGTTTTATCTCACCAACTTAAAAACCTTTCCCAAGAAAACCTGAAAGTTGTAAGTCCAGTTTGGTTATCCAGTGAAACCCTGCATGTTATGTTTAATAAAAATAATACGGCATTACGTAATCAGGTTAATTCGGTATTAGCTGCTATTTCTCCTACAACTAAACAACTATGGGAAAGCTCTGCCAGTGAAGAGTATTTAGCAGCAAAAGCTTATAGCCAATTTAAGCGTGATTTCAATCAGATTGACAAAGTGGAAGATAATAATTACTTACTCACTTTTTCTTTTGTAGATGGTTTATTTCCAATTCACGCAACCAGTAATATAGGAGAAGCAAAAGGCTATTTAAACGACACTTTGGAACTATTAGCACAACGAAGTGATTTTCAATTTAAATATATACCAGCTGCCAACTCTCAAGAGCTAGAAAGGCTCTTTTTAGCTAATAAAATTGATTTAATTCCAACCATGAACCCCACAAAAATAGAAGAAGGTGTGTTAATTGCGTTACCCTCTCACTATAGTTTAGAGATGGTGTTAATCTCTAAACGAGCTAGTCAAACCAAGCGAATTGGCTATTTAGAGGTGTTCGCCGATCCTAAACAAAAGCTATTGACCAATGAATTAGTCGAAACAGTCTCATTTGATTCAATCAAAACGCTGTTTTATGCATTGAGAAATGACAACATAGATGCGGTGATACTACCGCAAAGTATTGCGGCGTATCAGCTAAACCAATTTTATATTGGTGAGTTTTATATCAATCCAAAATACCGTTATACCCAGCCTATTTATTTTTTAGTGAATAAACACTTCTCAGAATTTGCGACTCTGCTAGACAGCCTATTTAAAACATTGACCAGCAATGATTTTAACTATGTTGTTAGTCGTCACGGAATTTTTAGTATTGAACGTGGTTACGACCGTAAAACTGTTAATACCACAGCTATTCTCATTTTAATTTTGATTGCTGTGTCGGTAATTTATTTTATTAGCTGGCGATTAACCATTAATCGTGAAATTGCAAAGCGCAAAGATGCTGAAGAAGTGGCTTTAAGTAAGCTTAATTTTACCCAAAAACTGATAGATGACTTACCCACTATGGTGGTGATACAAGATCAGCACCAAAAGCGTATTATGTGGAACAGAGCTTATAAAGAAAATTTTGCTCACTTATGGGATGAAAAAAACCAATATTTGCGCGGAGATATTAAAGTCGTAAAAAAACTGATTTCGCAAAATGAGCAAAGTTTAAATTCAGGCAAGGTAATCAATCAGCATATAAATTACACGAATAAATCGGGTAAAGAGCTGGAGTTACTTTACACCAAAAAGCCATACTTGGGCTCAGGGGGTGAATTTGCAGGTATTATGACGGTGATCACTGATGTAACTGAACATCGTCACCTTCAGCGTGAGAATCAATCTGTACAGCAACTGTTACAAACCATTACGGACACAATACCTGGAGGTGTATTTCAGTATGAGTACTACGATGACGGTGAGGGTTGTTATACCTATATTAGTAAAGGTGCACAGAGTTTATTAGGGATTACTTCGCGAATGATTAACCAGCGCGGCATGACGGGATGTATTTCGCCGCTTATTGTTGATGAAGACCGAGTGCAAATTGCAAAGAGTTTTAAAGCAGCGAGTAAACTCAACAAAATGATTGATATTGAGTTTCGGATAAACAATCTAGGCCAGCAAATTTGGTGTCGTTTTATTGCCAATGCAGAAACTAATAAGCGCGAAAATAAGCAGGGTGTGCGTTGGAATGGTATTTTGCTTGATATCAGCATACTCAAACGTCAGCAGGAAGATTTGAATAAAGCAACGGAGCTTGCACATCAAGCTCAGTTGGCGAAAGGTCGTTTTATTGCCACTATGAGCCATGAACTAAGAACACCTATGTCTGGAGTAAATGGCTTTATTGAGCTTTTAAAATCATCATCACTTGATGAAGAGCAACACTATTTAATCGAGCACATAGAGAGCTCAGTAACAAAGCTTCGCACTTTAGTCGATGATATTTTATATTTCGCAAACAGTAGTACAGGTAATATCGAAGTCGACTTAAGAGAAACCGACCTTGAGGCGCATTTATGCCGTGTTATGCGTGCTCATGAGTACCTCGCTAAGCAAAAAGGGCTCGCTTTCAATGTACTATGGCGTAAAGCTACTTTTAATTTGGCTTTGGTCGATATAAGTCATTTGATGCAAGTGCTTTCTAATGTACTAAATAACGCCGTGAAATTTACAGAGCAAGGGACAATAAGCTGTGATGTTTTATTTGATAAGCAATCTTTAAAGATTGAAGTATCAGATACAGGTAAAGGTATGACAGCCGAGCAGTTGGCTAATATATTTACCCCTTTCGAGCAGGCAGATAACTCTATTCAACGTCGCTATGGTGGTACTGGATTAGGCTTAAGCTTGGCAAAGCAACTTGTTGAAGCTATGCAGGGTGAAATCTCCCTATCAAGCACCTATGGTAAAGGCACTAATGTTTATATTTCAGTACCACTTAAAAACGCAAGTAAACAAAAGTTACGAGCTTTGTCAGTTAATTGGGCTGTTTGTACCCAGCACGATCAATTACTAAATAACCTAGCCAGTATGGGGGTGAAACACTATCAATTAAGTTGGCCAATCGATAAAGACGCATTTGAACAAGCTGATAATATTCTCATTGACGAGAGTTATGTTAATGCACTGTGGGGCGCTAATTGGCAGCAATCAATTAGTAATGCAAGTAATAATTATATTTTAGTAGCATGCGCTAACAAAGTGCATACACCAGCAAATTGTTGCTGCCATATTCTACCTATTGAACCATTGTATCCAGATACTTTGAGAGAGCTTATAAATAGTGCACACATTCGCTTGGATGATGAGATGCTAACGCAAAGCTATCCGTTACATGGGAAAATATTAATAGCTGAGGATAATAAAACAAATCAGTTATTGCTCGAAAAACAATGCCAAAAACTAGGAATTAAAGCGGTCATGGTTGACGATGGTATTGCTGCTCTAAGAGCACTTGAAACAGGGCATTTTGATTTATTATTAACAGACTGTCACATGCCTGATTTAGATGGATTTCAATTAACTGAGCAATTACGCAGTCAAGAGAAGTTTAAAAATTTGCCAATTATTGGCTTTACTGCGGATGATTCTAAAGAGTGTTTAAATAAAGCATTAAAATCAGGAATGAGCTGTGTGTTATTTAAGCCATATAAACTCAATGAATTATATAATCGACTAGCTGAGTTTATAGAGTTAAGTAGTGATGATTTGCCAATTACCGATGATAATCCCGATTTAAGCTTACAAGGTATAAAAGATAAACAGCATTGGTTAAATGTTTTCGGCAATGAGAATGATGCAAAAATGCTCGCAGAGGTATTTATTACTAGCTTGCAAGCAGACTTAAATTCCTTACAAGAGCAAATAAAAAATCAAAATTTAGAAAAGGTTTCTGGCGCAATACATAAACTTAAAGGCGCTATTGTAATGCTTCAATATCCTCCTTTATCTGAGCTTATCGTAACGACCGAGAGTCGTTTTAATCAACTGCAAGATACATTAATTGTCGAAAAGTTAATTGCAGAGCTAAGCGATGTAATAGATAAAATAAAGCTATGGCTATAATAAAAAGATAGGATAAAAAATAAACATGGAATAGATTATTTCATTAAATCCACATATACTAGCTACTGTTAAACTTTTAACTTAACTTTTAATACTTAAGAGAGCTCTCAATGAAAGAAATCCGATCTTTTGTGAAATCTGCGTCATTATCTGAATTAGAAAAAGCAAAACAGCTAATTGACACAGCAATCGAGAAATATACTCAACAGCAAGAAGCTAAAAAAGAAGTACTCGATCTACTAAAAGAAAAAGGACTTACATTAGAAGATCTACAGGATGTAGCAACAACTGATAAGCGTACTAAAGTAAAACCAAAATATCGCATCGAATTTAATGGTGAAATTGTTGAATGGACAGGCCGTGGTAAACGTCCTAAAGCTTTCCAAGGTGTAGATCTAACAAAACACCTCGCTTAATTTTTGCTTTAAAGAATAGGAAGGGAAGCGTATGCTTCCCTTTTTTTATGTCGATAATAGTCAGATAAAATGAAGTACGTACTCAGACCCTATCAACAAGAGGCCGTAGCACGCACAGTTGCTCACTTTCGACAAACTGATGATGCAGCACTTATTGTGTTACCAACAGGTGCAGGTAAGAGTCTTGTTATTGCTGAACTTGCGCGTATTGCCAAACAAAAAATTATGGTGCTTGCTCATGTTAAAGAGTTGGTAGAGCAAAACGCTGAGAAATACACCAGCTTTGGTTTTAAGGCCAGCATATTTTCAGCGGGTTTAAAGCAAAAGTCTTTAACTGAACAAGTCACCTTTGCAAGTGTGCAGTCACTGGCGCGAAATACAAAACAGCTAACCGACGCCTATTCATTATTGATCATTGATGAATGCCACCGTGTAAGCGGTGATGAAAAAAGCCAATACGGACGGGTGATAGCGAGTCTAAAAAAACAAAATCCTAGTCTTAAAGTACTTGGACTAACCGCGACTCCATTTCGAATGGGCATGGGGTGGGTTTATCATCATCACTATCATGGCTTTGTTAGAGGTGATAGCGATGCGCCATTTAAAAAGTGTATTTTTGAGTTACCACTGCGATATATGATCAAAAATGGCTATTTAACGCCGCCTCACGAGGTGGATGCTGCGATTAGTCATTATGACTTTTCATCACTGCCGAGTGATTCATTTGGTCGTTACAGTGTCGAGAATATGAATGCGTTATTGAAAGATAACACTCGCGCGACAAAAGCTATTATCAACCAAGTAATAGAATATAGTGAGCAGCGTCATGGTGTAATGATCTTTGCTGCAACTGTGATGCACGCCAAAGAAATAACAGGCTACTTACCTGAGCATAATACTGCACTGATTACTGGTGATACCGATAATCAAGAACGCGATAGGATTATTAATCAATTTAAAGCAAAAAAAATAAAGTATTTAGTCAATGTATCAGTACTTACGACAGGCTTTGATGCCCCTCATGTTGATTACATCGCAATTTTAAGGCCTACAGAATCGGTGAGTTTATACCAACAAATTGTAGGTAGGGGGCTTCGTTTAAGCGAAGGTAAAGAAGATTGCTTAGTTATTGACTATGCTGGTAATGGCTTTGATTTGTTTTATCCTGAGGTAGGTAGTATCAAAGTACAAAGTGATAATGAGCCAGTACAAGTACTTTGCCCTGGTTGTGGGTTTGCGAATATTTTTTGGGGTAAAACTGATAGCGAAGGTAAAGTTGTTGAGCACTTTGGCAGGCGTTGCCAAGGGTTGCTGGAAAATGATGAAGTGCAAGTACAGTGCGATTATCGTTTTCGTTTTAAAGAATGTGAGCACTGTGGTGAACAAAATGACATAGCAGCAAGGCAGTGTCAGTCATGTGGTGCTATGATGGCAGATCCTGATGATAAACTAAGAGAAGCGCTTAATCTAAAAGATGCTTTGGTATTAAGGTGTAGTGGTTTGTCGGCACAGTTGCTTGCTAAAGGTTTACTTAAAATTAGTTACTATGATGAAGACGGTGCAAGTTGTGATGAAGTATTTAATTTAACCAACGATACGGGGCGGTTTATCTTTAATAAGCAATTTGGCAAACGAGCGGCACCCGGTTACAGTCCCGTTGAATGGCAAAGCGCAGAACAAGTTGTTGAATTACAGAAGCAACTACTTGCACCAGACTTTGTGATTGCCCGTAAAAATAAAAAATACGGTTGGAAAGTGGCTGAAAAGCTATTTGATTATCAGGGGAGTTTTCGTAAGGCGAATCAATTGAGTTGATTCGCTTTACGAAATTGGGGCAGACCTATTTTTCTTCGGCCATTAAACCCCAGCCGTCACCATATCCATTGTGACCATTTGCGATGCTCTCTAAGTATTGCTCTGTTTGGCTAAGTAAAGTGTGATCTGGCACCATTTTCACACGAGTAATTACTTCCCACACCCCTGTATCAGGGCATTTGTTTAATTCCGTAGAAGGTGCAAGCTCATCACTTTCAATTACTTTTGAAAATTTTTCTGCTTCTGGTTTTTGTTCAAAAAGAATATAGAAATCGATGGTTTGCATACTGGTTAAGTCGACACCAGCTTCAGCAATTTCAGCTAATAATTGACCGTTTTCGTCATCAGGGAAGTGCATTTAGTCGCTCGTTCATTATAAATCTAGGTATTATCCGCTATTGTAGCGAAAATAAAAGTTTAACGCGTACTAATTTTAACATTTCAATTATGTCAGTGGCTATAACGCTGTGTTAATATCATTTTGTACTCATTTTAGATTATGACTCTTCCAAAAAAGTAAGGATAATTTTTGTATACTCGGCATCTCTATTTTGTCTTTTTGCTTTTCTGTTCTTCGTATAGCCAGTACTCAATTGGTACGGAAGGGATTATTAAAGATTATAAAATACAAGGGATTAGTGGCGAGCTTGAGGGGAACGTTGAGCTTTACATTAAACAACTTGTCGATGAAAAAAACTCTAAGGCTCTAAAGCGTCATGCTAAAAGCCAAGTTGAAATGAGTTTAAAAGCTCTTGGCTACTATAAACCTACCATTAAAATTAGCTTCGATAACGCAGAGCAGCTTTTGATAGTTAATGTTGAACGCGGCCCTGTTACACGAGTTGCAGATATCAAAGTGACTATCACTGGTTCAGGTAAAGATGACGCTGAATTCATGTCTGTAGTCAACAGCATCAAAATAAAACAGGGTGATTTTTTAAATCACGGTAAATATGAGGCCGCTAGAAAACGCATTGAAAGCCAACTATTAGAGTTAGGTTACTTTGATGCAAAATGGCATGAGCATAAATTAGCGGTGTCTTTGAAAAATAATAACGCGAGAGTCATTTTTAATGTTGATACTGGGCCTCGGTACCAGTTTGGTGATATCACAATCGGCAGTGAGACTCCCGCTGAAAAATATATTCGCTCACTAGCGGAGTTTAAACAAGGCCAGCCTTATAAAGCGACTGAGATTTCTGATTACAATTTAGCATTGTCGAGCACGCCTTATTTTGCGAGTGTGCGTGTTTATGCTGACATTGCTAAACGTAAAAATAATCAAGTGCCAATTAATGTTGATGTGTTACATAAACCTGCAAATAGCTTCGAAGTGGGTGGCGGTTATAGCACCGACCTTGGGCCAAAAGTTCGCTTTAAATGGACAAAACCCTGGATCACTGAAGATGGTCATTACTTAGAGAGCAATCTGAATGTATCAGAACGTCAGCAAGATATCTCTCTCGGCTATACGGTACCTGTAGATGACCCTAACGATGATTTATGGCGTTTTTCTTTGGGCTACAAACTAGAAGACGAATTAACCAATGATTTATATAGCCGCATATTTACAGGCCAATTACAGCGCCAATGGCTAACAGACGACGATTGGGTACGCACTGCATTTTTAAGGCGTGACTATGAAACTTACCGTATTGGTGATGAACAGCAAAGTGCAAAAATGTTAATGCCTGGCATCAGTTATGCCAAGAAAGACACTGAAGGAGGCACAACGCCATATAAAGGCTATCAATGGATGATGTCAGCCGAATTTGGTTTAAAAGATATGATGTCTTCAACTAACATTTTGCGATTACAACTGCAAAATGCTTGGTTAACCACGTTTGCAGATCGCCATATGCTGTTTTTAAGAGCCAACCTAGGCGCAATGCTGGTCGATAATATCAATGAAGTTCCTCTATCTTTGCGCTTTTATGCGGGTGGTGACCAAAGTGTGCGTGGTTTTGCTTATGAATCTATTTCGCCTGAAGATGAAAAAGGACGTTTGATAGGTGGTAAATATTTAATGAGCGGAACCGTTGAATATAACTACCAATTTGCCGAGCATTGGCGAGCAGCCTTATTTGTTGATAGTGGTACCGCGACAAATGATTTTACTGATCGTGTAGAAGTTGGGGCTGGTTTTGGTTTTAGGTATTTAACACCGGTTGGTCCTGTGCGTATCGACCATGCTTGGGGTCTGACAAAAGAAAGTAAAAGCACTCGACTAAGTATTACCATAGGGCCTGAAATCTAATGAAGATGTTAAAAAAGATAACCAAGGTTCTATCAATTACATTGACAAGTTTGGCAGTCATTGTGTTTTGTTTGTTGTTCACAGCACCCGGTAATCACTTTATTGCATACTCTGCTAATAAGCTAGTTGATGGCTTAACAATTAAGTTGCCATCAGGGCGTTTTTTATATAACGATGCGTTTGATGTTTTCTTTGAAAACCAAGGTATCATGCTTGATGCAAAGCAACTAAAAGTTGATTTGTTCTGGTGGCGTTGTGATGGTATTTGTATTGAAAATTTAAGCGCCCAGTCGATTGATTTAAATATTAAAAAGCAAGCTTCATCAACTGAACCTCGTAATGAATCAGAGCAAGAAGTAGAACAAGCCACACAAATTAGCTTACCAATAAAAATCACTCTAAACCGAGTTGCAATTAATCGGTTTAGTTTAGTGCATGCCAGTGCCGACGTAACAGTAAATAAATTAAGCCTTGAGGGGCGCGCCGAAGCATCAGACGTCACAGTGAATTCATTGAATATTGCTGACATAGAGGTGTTATTGCATGAAACTAAAGAGCAGCCTAAGTCGACTCCACTAAAGGAGGTACCGGCACTACCAGAAATCGATACTACGCTCCCGGTTAACCTCCAAGTTAATCAATTTCGAATCAGCAAGGTTGCTATTACACCTTCTGGGGTAGAAGAGGCTCAGCTGGTTGAAAATATTGAATTGGTCGCTTCAGTTAATGGCAGTGATATTAACCTTGAAAAACTTGCTGCACGCTATCAGCAATGGCAATTACAAACCAAGCTAACGGCTGAACTCTCTGGTGATAATACTGTTAGTGGCTCGCTGTCGGTAGGTAACACTGAGCATCAAGCTAATTTAACTGTTTTAGGCCCACTTGCTAATTTAAAGTTAGATTTAGTAACTCAGGGGACATACCCAGCAAAGCTAAAAGGGACTGTGAATTTAAGAGAAACAAATTTTCCATTTGATTTAACAGGCCAGATAGAAAAGTGGCAAATTGAAACTAATACACAAAACCTGCAATTAACTGACTTTGATTTACAAGCCAAAGGCCACGCCGATGCTTATGAAGTCGATTTGAGCTTAGTCACACAGTTAGACGCGTTACCGGCAATGACTGTGAAATCGCAACTACAGGGTAGCTTAACAAGTGCAAAACTGAAGCAATTAAACCTTAATGCGAATGACAGTAACGCAGTAGTAACCGCTTCGGTTGATTGGTCAAATGGGGTAAAAAGTCAATTTAAAGGAACTTTGAGTCACTTAAAAGCACAATACTTAACGGATGCACTGAGCAGTGACTTATCCGGTGAGTTTAAGGGTTCATTCAATTTACAGGCAAGTGAATGGCAGCTTGCGTTAGATAACACGCAATTAAATGGTTCAATAAATGAAGTTCCTGTGACCTTACTTTCGGATTTTGAACTTGATAGCAGCTTACATGCGAGTTTTAAAAAGCTTGAAGTGAAAAGTGGTAAAAATGAAATTGCCTTATCAGGTCAGGTAGATGATGTATGGCGCGTCGAAGGTAAAATGCGTTTAGATGCAAGTGGTCAAGATATCTTGCCTATGCAAGGTAAGGGGTTTGCTGATTTGACTTTACGTGGAAAGCGACTCGCGCCAACGGTTGATTTAAATATGGTACTTCATACGTTGAGTTATCAAGATATCCAGGTCGATGGTTTAACATTAAAAGGGCAATTCGATTATGCCGCAGACTGGCAAACTGACCTGTCACTTATTCTTGATTCTGCAAGTGTAGGCGAACATAAAATTAATCAAATTGAGTTAGATGCCAGTGGAGATAAAACTGATCACCATTTAGCTTTTTTACTCGATGCAGATCAAGGGAAAGCATCATTTGATGTTGACGGTAAATTTAATAAAGAAATCTGGCAAGGTGCGTTAAGTCAAATTCTTGTAACCGATAATCAGGTGCGCTTTGGTACTAATAAGCCGGTTAATATTCAACTAAATACCAAAACCTTTGACTTTAATGTAGCCGCGCACTGCTGGCAAAGCGATAACTCAAAACTATGTTTTGAGACCTTGCAGCAAACTAAACAATTAGGTCAGTTGAATGCAAAGCTTGCTGCGTTATCTATTGCTGAATTTAAACACTTCTTACCAGATAATTTGAAAGTAATTGGCGATGCAAACGGGGAGTTTGTTGCTAATTGGAATAATGGCGCATTGAAAACGATTCGTGCCAATATCAAAACACAGCAGCTAGAAGCATCCTTAATTGATGGTGCAAATGTCTATAAATTACCGGTAGAGGTTTTAGATATCTCGGCAATGAGTGATGCGCAAGTTGGTAAACTTAATGCCACCCTTGATTCATCCGTATTAGGTAAAGTGACTTCACAGCTCAACATTGATGATATACAAAATAAACAGACCTTAGCGGGCGACTTGGTTATTGAGAAAATTGAGTTAACAAACTTAAGACCCTTTATTGCATCACTTGAACAATTAACAGGCGATATTAAAGGCCGTTTAGCAATCGCAGGCACCTTGAAAGAGCCATTACTCAATGGTGAATTTGATGTTGAAAAAATCAATCTAGAAGGGGCAACATTGCCCGTATCGCTGCAAAATTCATATGTAAACATTGCCTTTAATAACCAAAGTGCAAAGCTCACGGGTGAGCTGAAAGACACTGAAGGGGGCGCACTTAACTTATCTGGCGGTGTCGATTGGCAGCAAGATTTACCAGACGTTGACGTGAAATTGAACGGTAAAGAGTTTTTTGTGCGTGCCCAGCAAGATGTTACCTTTAAAGTATCACCAGATTTAACTATGTCATTGAAGAATAATGCGTTTAATCTCGATGGCCAAGTCGTGGTGCCATGGGGCCGAATTGCTATTGAAGAGCTACCAGAGGGCGCAGTACAAGTCAGCGATGATGAAGTGATTGTTGATATTGAGCAGCAACAATCTGAGAAAGTACCATTTGACTATGCGATAAATTTAAAAGTATTGGTTGAGAATGATGTACGAATAGATTCTTTTGGCCTTAAGTCAAAAGTTGAAGGTGATTTAAATATAAGTATGGACCAAGTCACTCCTATGATAGCAACGGGTGAATTGAACCTAGTAGACGGTACATACCGTGCATTTGGACAAGACTTGCAAATCCGTACTGGTCAGGTGGGGTTTAGTGGCTCAATTGATAAACCTTACTTAAATATCAAAGCGATTCGTAACCCTGATAACACCTCAAATGGTGTTGTGGCAGGGATCACCTTAACAGGTAATGTTGAACAGCCTTCGTTAAAAGTATTTTCAGAGCCAGCGATGGATCAGGGTCAAGCCCTGGCTTATTTGCTAAATGGACAACCTCTTGATGAAGGTGACAGCTCGACCGATGCCATGTTAACACAATTATTGCTTGCCCAAGGTGTAAACCGCAGTGAGGGGGTGGTGTCTAAGATAGGCGAAAGTTTTGGTTTGTCAGATGTAAGCTTAAGTTCGAGTGGTAGTGGTGACGATACAAAAGTTGAGATATCTGGCTATCTTACACCGGGCATTCAAGTCAAATACAGTGTTGGTATTTTTGATTCGTTAAGTGAAGTTGCTGTGCGCTATCAATTGTTGTCACAATTGTACATTGAGGTGACCAGTGGCCTTTATCAAAATGTTGATATTCTCTATAAATTTGATTGGGATTAATAATGAGCATTGCCTTAATAAGTCGCTTTTACTTGCTTATTGGGGCATAAATTAATAGGCTGAATTGTTAACTACTTAAAAGATAATAACAATGAAATTAAGACTATTAACCTTGTGTCTTGGTGCGGTATTAATTGCACCAACTCATGGAAAAGAAACCAGTCAAAAACGTTCTGCTGGCGAAATCATTAAAACTGCCAGCGATAGTGAATGGCGAACTGTTAGTGCCCAGAACATCATTAAACTAACCCTACCTACGGGTGCTGCTTATATTGAACTAAACGATAAATTGGCGCCTACGCACGCAAACAACATGCGACAGCTTGCCAAAGAAGGGTTTTATCAAGGCCTGAGTGTGTATCGCTTTGTTGAAGGATTTGTAGCACAAGGAGGCGATGTCAGCGAAAGCAAACCTGTTAAAAATGCTAAAAAAGCCTTACCCGCTGAGTTTTACTTACGTACCGAGACTCCTCTAAAGATTACAGAGCTCAAAGGACCTGATGGTTATGCAGCTAAAACGGGCTTTTTAAACGGCTTTGCTGTGGCACAAAACCAAAGCCAAACTGAAACATGGCAAGTACATTGCCCTGGTGTTTTTGCTATGGCTCGCGATAATGATATCAATTCAGGTGGTACCGAATTTTATGTGACCATAGGGAATAGCCAGCGCTATTTAGACCGTAACATCACTGTATTTGGTCGCGTTTTAGAAGGGATGGAACATTTTAATCTCTTACAGCGTAAAGCCACTGAAGGTCAGACATTTAACCCCATTACAGATATGCAACTATTAGCAGATATTAAAGACACAGACAACAGTAAATTTCGGGTCATGAAAACAGACTCAAATGCGTTTATAGCCCTCATTGAAGCGCGTAAAAATCGCGTTGAAGCGTGGTTTGTTGAAAGCCCTGATTACATCAACGTTTGTGCAATGCCAATCCCAACAGAGAGGGTGATGCCAACTCGCAATAATCCTTAATCATTTTGAGGGATTAAATCTGTCGCTAACTGCGTTAAATATTACTTATTTACGACTGCATGGATGCAGGAAGTAGAGCAATGCAGGAGCAATTGCCGAGAACAATTAAACAACGAAATTTTTGCCTTGTTATCAACGAGATTTTATTGCCTCAAAACGGTTCACTTAATTAAGCGAATTGGCATAAATAAAGCCATGACCACCTGATAGATTATTTGATACAATATCAATCTATTGGTTAAGAAATATAAGGGTATCGGGTGGTTAACCTAGGTCCGCTGTTCGGCGAATTAAAAACGTGTTTACGCAAAGATCAATTCATCTTCAAAAAACGCCTTCATGGCATCAAAAAAATCAACGATGAAACTAAGCAAGCAAACATAGCGCAAAAAATAGCAGAAGATATTAGCCGTTCTCAGCAATTGCGCGAGCAACGTTTGGCTGCCTTGCCAAAAGTGACTTACCCAGAGCAACTACCAGTTAGCCAAAAGAAAGATGACATTAAACAGGCCATCGCCAATAACCAAGTCGTGATCATTGCTGGTGAAACAGGCTCAGGTAAAACCACGCAGATCCCAAAAATGTGTTTAGAGCTTGGCCGAGGTGTTGATGGATACATTGGTCACACTCAGCCTCGTCGACTCGCTGCACGCAGTGTAGCGAATCGTATTGCAGAAGAAATGCAGTGCGAGCTAGGTCAACAAGTGGGTTTTAAAATTCGCTTTAGCGACCAAGTCTCTGACAATAGCTACATTAAATTGATGACAGACGGTATTTTGCTGGCTGAAATTCAACAAGACAGATACCTAAATCAGTACGACACCATTATCATCGATGAAGCCCACGAACGAAGTCTGAATATCGATTTCATCTTAGGCTATTTAAAAAATTTACTGCCAAAGCGACCAGACTTAAAAGTTATCATCACCTCAGCGACGATTGACCCTGAGCGTTTTTCTAAACATTTTGATAATGCGCCAATTATTGAAGTATCAGGCCGTACTTTCCCAGTAGACGTTCGCTATAGACCAACTACTGAAATCAACAAAGATGATATGGAAGCGGATGGTGACCAATTACAGGGGATTTTTGATGCTGTCGATGAGCTTTGCGATGAAGGCCCCGGCGATATTCTGATTTTCATGAATGGTGAACGAGAAATTCGCGATACTGCTGATGCGTTATCAAAGCGAAACCTTAAAGGCACGGATGTTTTACCGCTCTATTCGCGTTTATCAAACGCTGAACAAAACCGAATTTTTGCGCCGCACAGCCGCCGTCATATTATTTTAGCCACCAACGTTGCTGAAACGTCATTAACGGTGCCAGGTATTCGCTATGTTATCGATCCAGGCACTGCGCGCATTAGCCGTTATAGCTATCGTACTAAGGTACAACGGCTTCCGATCGAACCAATTTCGCAGGCAAGTGCCAATCAGCGAAAAGGCCGCTGTGGTCGTATTGAAGCGGGTATCTGTATTCGCTTATACAGTGAAGAAGACTTTAATTCGCGCCCAGAGTTTACTGATCCTGAAATTTTACGCACCAACTTAGCCTCTGTTATTTTGCAAATGCTCGGTTTGGGACTTGGCGACATGCAGCAGTTTCCGTTTGTGCAAGCGCCTGATAGTCGTAATATTAACGATGGTTTGACGTTGCTTGAAGAACTCGAAGCCATTAAGCCTGCAAAACGTCACAAGAAAACCGAACTGACTAAGTCAGGTAGGAGCTTAAGTCGATTACCGGTAGATCCACGTCTAGCGAAAATGGTGCTAACTGCTGATAGCTTAGGTGCACTGCGTGAAGTGATCATTATTGTTGCGGCATTGTCTATTCAAGATCCAAGAGAACGACCGCAAGAAAAACGTGGCGCAGCAGACGAAAAGCATGGTCGTTTTGATGATCCAGATTCAGACTTTATCGCTTTTCTAAATTTGTGGAATTACCTTGAAGAGCAGCAATCAGAATTGAGCAATAGCCAATTTAGAAAGTTATGCCAAAAGGACTTCTTAGCCTATATGCGCATCCGTGAATGGCAAGATATAGTCTATCAGCTATCGACGGTTTGTAATGAAATGGGCATGAAGGCTACCACCAATGTTGCTGATAGTGACCGAATCCATCAATCTTTATTAAGCGGTATGTTAAGCCATATTGGTTTTAAGGATGAAAAACAGCTTTATAAAGGTGCACGCAATAGTCAGTTCCATATTTTCCCTGGCTCAGGCTTATTTAAAAAGAGCCCAAAATGGATTATGTCGGCAGAGCTTGTTGAAACGAGCAAGCTTTATGCTCGAATCAACGCGCGTATAGACTTGAAATGGGTTGAAGGCTTTGCGCAACATCTAGTTAAGCGCAGCTACAGCGAACCGCATTGGGAGAAAAAGCCTGGTGCAGTTATCGCGTTTGAACAGCAAACCTTGTATGGGCTGTTAATTGTTAATAAGCGCCGCTGTGTGTATAGCAATATTGATCCTAAAGTCAGTCGTGAGTTGTTTATTCGTACAGCTTTAGTAGAACAAGAACTGGGTCAAAATGAAGGGTTTTTACAGTATAATCAAGAGTTAATTGAAGATATTCAGGTACTCGAAAATAAATCACGTCGGCGTGATATCTTGGTCGATGAACAAACCTTATTTGAATTCTACGACAAGAAAATTCCACAAGATATAAATAATCGTGCCGCATTTAATAAGTGGTGGAAAGGCCAAAAGCAAAAGGATAAGCGCTTTTTGCACATGTCTCGAGAAGAGTTAATGCAGCATGGTGCCGATCATGTCACTGAGTTTGACTACCCTGATACTTGGCAGCAGGACAACTTGTTATTACCTCTGGCTTATCATTTTGATCCGGGTCAGGCAGTTGATGGTGTTGCGGTACAAATTCCGGTAGCGCTTCTAAACCAAGTACAAGAAACAGGCTTTGATTGGCACATTCCAGCATTTAGACATGAGTTAATTTGTGCGCTAATTAAGTCGCTACCAAAGACAATTCGTCGCAACTTTGTGCCTGCACCAAACTATGCCGACGCCGTACTCGCTGCAATTGAGCCTATGCAAGGCAGCCTAATTGATGCAATCAGCACTCGTTTGTTACGTATGACAGGGGTTCGTGTGGAGTCTGATGCGTGGGACTTATCAACCCTTGCTCCGCATTTACGCTTGCAGTTTGAAGTACGTGATGAACACAATAAGTTACTCGCTCGTGGTTTAAACTTGGCAAAGCTGAAAGCCCAGTTACAAGGCAAGGTAACGGATACCTTATCGAAAGTAGCCGACAAGGGCATAGAGAAAGCCGATTTGACCGAGTGGAGCTTTGGTGAGTTACCAAGCTCTTATGTGAAAAAGCAGGGTCAATACGAAATCAAAGCGTTTCCAGCACTCGTGGATAAGAAAGATTCTGCAGCGGTTGAGCTATTTGATAATGAACACAAAGCACAGCAGGCGCACCAACAAGGTTTACGTCGCTTAGTATTATTAAATGTGCCATCACCGATTAAATATTTACAGCAAAATTTACCAAATAAATCTAAATTAGGTTTGTACTTTAACCCTTTTGGTAAGGTGAATGACCTAATTAATGATTGTATCGCCGCAGCAGTGGATAGCCTATTAACTAAATATGGCAACATCCGTACTGCAGATGCATTTGAAAAAGCCAAGGAGCAAATTCGCGGAGAGCTCGGTGATACTGTTGTTGAGATTGCCACCCAAGTAGAGCAAGTGCTGAGTATAGCTCATGGCTTAAATAAACGTATGAAAGGTCGTGTTGATTTAACTATGATCACGGCGCACGGTGATATTAAATCACAGTTACAAAGCTTGGTGTTTAAAGGCTTTGTCAGCCAGCATGGTGCAGCAAAAATGACGGATTTAATTCGTTACTTAAAAGCCATTGAACGACGCCTAGAAAAATTACCAGTCGACCCTAATCGTGACAGGGTGTGCGTGCTTGAACTTGAAAAAGTGGCTGAGCAATATCAAAAGTTAGCGAATAAAATTCCTAAGGGTATGCCTATTCCCGAAGAAATAAGCGCGATATTTTGGATGCAACAGGAGTTACGTGTTTCTTTATTTGCACAAACACTAGGGACGCCTTATCCTGTATCTGCTAAACGTGTTTTAAACGCAATCAAAGAATGTGAGTTATAATACTAAGGAATGAGCAGTGAGTTAAGCGCTTCCTTGCTTTAAGTTACAAACACAAATGCTAAAAGGAGATTATGTGGGCATTGAAAAGGAAAGACCGATCTCAGTTCCTGAGCGAGCGGTAAATCGACCGCGACCAAGCATTTTGGTCGTTGATGATGAATATTTTAATTTTGAAATGCTCAAAGCAAGCCTTGGAGATGAGTTTTCGTTAAGCTATGCAAACTCAGGCACATCGTGTTTAACGTCAGCCATAGCTGAGCCGCCAGATGCTATACTGTTAGATGTTTGTATGCCGGGCTTAGATGGTTATGATACTTGCCGATTACTAAAAAACACCCCAGAAACAGAGCAAATCCCTGTTGTCATGGTGTCTGGCCTTGAAACCGAGCTTGAACAAAAAGCGGGGTTTGATGCTGGGTGCGACGCCTATGTAGTGAAGCCTTTTTCTGTTAAAACATTAATAGAGAAAATAAAAACACTGGTATAGGAGGCCATATGTTTCATGAGGAGAAACGCGACTTTCGCCGCATGCAAATTCATACCCCTGCAAAACTTATCCCGTTAGATGTTGCTAATGGCGCAGAAATTGAGGCGATATGCACTGACTTAAGTGCAACAGGGCTTGCAATTCATCTTGATGAAGCTTTAGAAGTAGGCCGTCTTTATCGCGTGTTAATTGCTTCGACTAGCACCGCTATTACCTCATTTGATGCTACAGCACGGGTGATACGAGCAACCAAGGAGCAAGATGGCTCCTTGAGTGCCGGTTTAGAAATTGTAAATTTTAACTAATCTCTTTGCTTAGTATACTTTACAGATTAGGCCTTTAAGATAAAAACCTTCAGGGTAGCTGCCAGCAATCGGGTGGTCGGCAGCTTGGTTTAGTCGTTCCATAATTAATAGGTCTTTACCTGCATCAAGGGCAGCATCTGCTACCACTTTTTGAAATAAATTTTGTTCCATTAATCCAGAGCACGAGAAAGTGAGTAGGGTTCCACCTGGTTTTAAGATCTGCATCGCAATCATATTAATATCTTTATAACCACGACATGCACCGGTTAATTGCGCTTTGTTGTCAGCAAATTTTGGTGGGTCCATAACAATAGTATCAAATTGCACACCTTCATCACGGTATTGGCGCAATAACTTAAAGACATCTTGTTTCACAAAATCAACTTTAGATAAGTCAAGGTTGTTATGCTCAACGTTACGCTTAGCCGTATCGAGCGCTGGCTGTGACACATCGACGTTAGTAACGTGTTTACAACCGCCACGTAAAGCATAGAGCGAGAAAGTACCTGTGTAGCTAAAGCAGTTTAATACTGTTTTGTCTTTAACAAAGCGCTCAAGAGCTGCACGACTATCACGTTGGTCTAAGTAAAAGCCAGTTTTGTGGCCTTCAAGAATGTCTACTTCGAGTTTTAAGCCATTTTCTTCAATGACGACTGGCTCTGTTGGTTCTTTACCCCAAAGTACGCCCTTGATTGGCTCAAGGCCTTCTTTAGTACGAACATCAACATCTGAACGTTCATAAATATCGCAGCCTGGGAAAATAGTCATTAGTGCAGCAACAATTTCACCTTTATGGCGCTCTGCACCGGCACTAAGCAGTTGGCACACCAGTACATTATCAAATTTATCGATAGTGATGCCTGGCAAGTAATCAGACTCAGCAGCGCTTAAACGAAAACCCGTTAAGCCGCCTTCGCTGATCACCTGTTCGCGCGCATCATAGGCACGGCGAAAACGCTTTTCAAAAAATGCTTGGTCAATGATTTCGTTTTGATCGAAGCTCCATACGCGAGCACGAATTTGCGACTGCGGGCTGTAAGCAGCAATCGCTAAAAATTTGCCGTCATTGTCATAGATAGTGACAGTATCACCTAGTCCTGGCTTACCTTTTACTTTTTTAATGGCTTTTGAGAACACCCATGGGTGTTTTCTTTTTAGTGATTTTTCTCGACCAGCTTGCAGGTAAATAGCAGATGACATAGGGATTCTCGCGTCAAACAAAAGGGGGCATAGTTTAATGAAGCACTGACAAACATACAATGAATGTTTTGAACAAATCCAGCAACCACGCTAAAGTAAGCATAATTTCAATTAGTTAATGGTGATAGTCTGTATATGCAGCCAGAAATAGACTTTGCAGCTTTAGAAACTCAGTGTCGAGACTTTATTTTGTCTTTACTTCATGCCGATGTCGCACACGATATTAGTCATATTGAGCGAGTAGTGAGGGTTGCAAAACAATTATGTATTGCCGAGCAGGCAGAAATGGCTGTGGTGTTACCCGCAGCTTGGTTACATGATTGTGTTGCGGTTGCAAAAAACCACCCAGATCGGGCAAAAGCATCGACCATGGCTGCAGACAAGGCGTTAAGTTTTTTAGCCTCAATTAATTATCCAGAGCAGTATTTCAGTGCCATTCATCATGCTATTGTGGCACATAGCTTTAGTGCCAATATCAAAGTCGAAAGTGTCGAAGCGCAAATAGTACAAGACGCAGATCGAATGGATGCATTAGGTGCAATCGGTGTTAGCCGCTGTATGAAGGTAGGGGGCTCAATTGGTCGCTATCTGTACCATAAAGACGATCCATTTTGCTTAAACCGCGAACCCGATGATACAAAATACACCCTCGATCATTTTTTCATTAAGCTGTTAAACATTAGCGAGAGTATGAACACGCCATCAGCGAAAGATGAAGCCAAAAGACGCACAGCTTATATGCTCGAATTTTTAGAACAGTTAAAAACAGAAATTGGCGAGTAATATGGCTATTCCATCTTTATGTGGTGTTGACCATTGCCACTTAAATGTTGATGATTTAGCTAAAGCTGTTGGCTGGTATCAACAGGTACTTGGTTTTACCGTCGTTCCTGAGCTTGCTTTTTGGGATGAAGGAAAAGGTCCGTTAACCCTAGAAGATCAAGCAAAAACGATTCGTCTGGCACTGTTTGAAGCTGAGGGTAGAAGCAAGGGGATTGCTTTTGGCGCAAATGCAGCACAGTTTCTAGAATGGCTTGAACATTTAGCTCAATTTGATATTAAAACTGTTGTTGCCGACCATGGTGTTACTTACTCAATGTATTTTAAAGATTGTGCTGGTAATAGCCATGAAATTACTTCGCATGATTATGAAGCAATTAAAAAAGGCCTCAAATGAGGCCTTTAATTCGCCATTAGCTGGTATAAGTGTTTTTGATTTCTATGATGCTATCTATTTGGCCGATAAATAAATCAACTAATTGCGGATCAAAATGCTTACCTGCCTCATCTTTTAATAAGTCGAGGGCTTCTTCAATCGACCAGGCTTTTTTATAGGGGCGTTTTGAGGTTAAAGCATCAAATACATCAGCAATAGCTACAATACGTCCTTCAATACTGATTTCTTTGCCTTTAAGGCCATACGGATAACCCGTACCATCCCACTTTTCATGGTGTTCAAGGGCAAGTTTATGAGCTAATTGTAATAGCGGCGAAGGTGAGTTTTCTAAAATCTTCGCACCTATTAAAGCATGTTGTTTCATGTGCTCGTATTCGTTTTCGTTTAAGCGCCCAGGTTTCAAAAGCACGGCGTCGGGAATACCGATTTTACCAACATCATGCATTGGGGCAGCCTGTTTAAGCTGCTCGGCTTCATACTCACTCATGCCATAGGCAAGGGCGAGTACTTTACTGTAGCGGCTCATTCTTGCGATATGCTCACCGGTGTCAGTGTCTTTATATTCGGCAGCTCGACCTAAACGTTGAATCAAATCAATATGAGCTAATTGCAGTTGCTCAGCTTGCACTAGGGATAAGTGATTTTTAACCCGAGCCCTGACAATTGCGGGGCTAATTGGTTTGGTAATATAATCGACTGCACCAAGAGCAAAGCCTTCAGATTCATCTTGTTCATGTGAAAGTGCCGTAACAAAGATAACAGGAATATGCGCTGTTTTAGGATTTGCTTTTAACACTTTACAGACTTCGAAGCCGCTCATATCGGGCATCATAATATCGAGCAAAATCAACTTAGGTGGTTCATTCTCAATAAGTTGAAGAGCAAGTTCCCCTGATTTAGCAAACGATAAGCGATAATCGTTAGCGAGTACTTCACGGATCACTTTTAAATTTGCAGGTTCATCATCGACGACCAAAATCTTTGCACGTTCTGAGAGTTGTGTCATAGGTGTTCCTTAGCAGCTTGGACTGTATGCTTTAAAGTTAATAAAGCGGTACTTGCTGCATCAAAGTCAAAGTTTTCAAAATGCGCACAAATTTCAACAACCTTCTCTTTATAGGTTGTAGGTGCTTGGGATTGCACCAGGCTTAATAAATCATCTTCTATTTCTGCATGCTCAGCTTGCTCTTGCAGTGTGTCAATTTGGCTAATAAAAGCGTCCAATGACACTTCGTGTATACGTTGCTGTTGTGAACTGGGCTGCTGCTGATCTGCAAGCAATGCAATTAGAGTTTGCCATTCCTGTTCGCATTCGGCAATGAGTGAAGGGAAGCTTTCCTTTTCACGTTCTTTCTCAGCGTTTGATAACAAATATAATAATTTTGCCAGGGCTAAATTACCTGCGACTCCTTTAAGAGTATGCAAAATTAATTTTTGTTCGTTTTCACTGAGTTTTTGATCCTTCAGTCGTAGAATGCTCTGTTGATGATTGCTTAGGAATAAGCCAATTTCCATATTTAACTTCTCTTTGCTTCCCCACATCAAAACACCTTTGTCGTAGTTGATGTGTTTTCTTTCATCACGCATTTTATTACTAGTGACTTTATTTACTTCTAAACCAAGCACTTTCGCGATTTCATGGTTCAGCTGGTTAATATCAACAGGTTTATTTGCAAAACCATTCATCCCGGCTTGCTTTGTAGTAATTTTATCTTGTTGTAAAACACTCGCCGTTAAAGCGATGATAGGAGTAATTTTTAAGCATCTGACTTTTTCAATTTCACGGATTTCCTTACAGGCAGTTATTCCGTCACATTCTGGCATATGTATATCCATTAAAATCACATCAAAGTTTTGTTGCTCAAATGCAGCAATGGCTTCAAGGCCATTCTGAGCGGTAACTACTGTGTGCCCAGCTTGAGATAATAAAATATTGAGCAGCTCAATATTTTGCTCAATATCATCAACCACTAATATTTGAAGCTTTGGTAAATTCAATTGATTACAAGAAAATACATCTACTTTGTTAATATCACCCTCTTGCAAAGGAAGGGTGAAGTAAAAGCAACTTCCTTTTCCTTCTTCACTATTAGCATCAATTGAACCGCCCATTAATTCAACAAGCTGTTTACTAATAGTGGTGCCTAAACCTGTGCCACCAAAGCGGCGTGTCATAGTACCGTCAGCTTGTTCAAATGGCTGGAAAATAGCATCTAAGCGGTGCTTCGCTATGCCAATACCACTGTCTTGCACTTCAAAAAGTAATTGCTTATCTGGAGTTTGACTTACAGTAATCGTTACAGAACCTTGTTCTGTAAATTTAATGGCATTACCAATGAGATTATTCATCACTTGGCGAATTCGGGATTCATCGCCAATATAAATAGGCGCAACATTATCAGCGATGATCAAATCAAGCAGGATATCTTTTCGCTTAGCTTCGAGCCAAAAGGTCGATACGATGTTGTCGAGTAGCGCTTGTAAGTTAAAGTGCTCAGCGTGAATATCGAGTTTGCCTTTTTCTAATTTTGCAGAATCAAGGACTTCATTGAGTAAATGCAGCAGTGAGCGAGCTGATTTATTCACTGTAATAATATGCTTTTGTTGCTCTTTACTGAGTGGGCTATCCATTAATATGTCGCTAAAGCCAATTATTGCATTCATTGGTGTGCGTATTTCATGACTCATATTTGCCATAAATGATTGTTTTGCTTGTGCTGCAGCTTCAGCTTCTTGTTTTGCTTGTTTAAGTGACTCTTCATATTCGTGACGAGTAGTGATATCAATGAGTACACCATCGATCCACTTTTGGTCAGAGTCACTATTTTCGTTAATTGTTCCTTGGTCTAAAACCCACACAACTTTTCCACTTCGGTGGCGAATGCGGTATTCAACAGCATATTGTTTTTTTTCTGCTATGGCTTTTTCAATAACTTCATCAATATGCACTACATCATCATTATTAATGATTTGAGCAAATGTAACTGTGCCATTGGTAAACTCTTCAGGGCTATATCCTGTTAAGTCAGCAACACTTGGGCTTATAAATTTCATCGTCCAGTGTTCATCTAACAAGCAACGAAATACAGCGCCGGGGGTATTGTTCATTAACGTACGATATTGCTTCTCTTTTTCTTCAAGACTTTGCTGCAGTGCACGTTGCTCTGTTAGATCGGTTATGAAGCCAACAAATAGTGTTTCTGCATTAGGCTGTTTTACTTCACCAAGTCCTAGGCGAATAGGGAATAAGTGACCATTTTTATGTTTTGCATAGACATTTCGGTTAACGCCAATGACTTTTTTAACTTCATGCCTGCTACTATCAGCTAAATAATCATCGTGCTGAGCAGCAATATCGTCGTTCATTAATAGTTTTACATTTTTGCCTAGTACTTCGTCTTGGCGCCAACCAAAAATAGTTTCTGCTGATTTATTAAAGCTTAAAATAATGCCATGAATATTAATCGTGACGATGCCATCTATTGCAGTGCCTAAAATGGCATCTAGGCGCGACTCTTCTGCTGATTTTTCTGCAAGTAATAAACGAAAACGCACCATGCCATTAATAATCCCAACCAGAGCGGTTAATAATACGGTGGCAAATGAAACGCTAATGGCGATAAAAGTAAGTTGCGACGTTTGCACGTTTTCGGATAACAAAGGTGAGGTTGCGACAAAACGTGTTGCCGCCATGCCCATGTAATGCATTCCTGCGACGGCAAAGCCAAAAATAATGGCGCAAATGACACGGGTTTGTAGCATGGTTAGCTTTTGAAAATGTTCGCTAAGATGAAAGCGCGCATATAAGCCTACAAAAGATAAAGCAATTGCCACCACAATTGATGCTGCAAACCAAACTGGATCGTAGCGAAGTAGAGGGCTCATTTGCATGGCTGCCATGCCTGAATAGTGCATGGTTCCTATACCTGACCCTAGCAATACAGAGGCAATTAGCAGTTTAATTGTTTTTGGAATTTGCTTTAAATCTTTGCGTCTCAAAAATGAAAAAGCGGTGTAGCAGGCTAAAAATGCAGGTATGAATGAAAAAAATGTCAGAGTTGGGTCGTACTCAACGTTGGTGCACAAAGAAAAAGCTAACATACCGATAAAGTGCATGCTCCAAATCCCGCCTGACATAACCAAAGCACCGGTTGCACTGCCTAATTTTCGGTATGAATTAAAGTGAGTTCTGTTCGCTAAATCAATGATATGGAGTGAAAAATAAGCAGCAAAGATAGCGGTAGCAATAGAAAGTACAACTAAGCTTGGATCATAAACGCCGCTGACAATTAGGCTGGGGTCTTGATTGGTAATAAAAAATTTTGCGAGCATAATATTTTTTTGAAACGGCTTATAAAGCTAGTTTAATACAAATTATTGTTAAATTAGAGAAAAACCTATCACTTAAGTACGTAGTATTGAAAACCTTGACTATATTTAATTAAAAAGGAGTAGTCCGAGGTGAGTAGATGAGAAGAACTGAGCAGACTTTAGTTGAGCAAATGCAAATTAATGATGTCGAAATTCAGCATAGGATGAGCTTATTGGGGCTGAGTTCAAACAGTCTCTCATCTCTTTTGAACTACAAACCTATTATCGAATCAGCCATCGAAAATGTAGTGAATGAATTTTATAAAAAGCAAACCGAAGTTGATGAAATTTCTTTATTAATTGGTGATGCGGATACTTTAACGCGACTAAGAGATGCGCAACGCCAATATATTATTGATCTATTTTGTGGTCGTTACGAACATGAATATGTTAATAACCGCTTACGTATTGGCATGGTACATAAGCGTATTGGGGTTGAACCAAAACTCTATTTATCGGCAGTGTGTACTTTAAAAGAACTCATTTTTAATGTGCTTAGGGCGACAATAAGCGATCAAGCTGAATTGAATCAAACGCTAAACATCATAGATAAGCTAATTTACTTTGATACCACCTTAGTCTTTGACACTTATATTGATAGTTTGGTGGGCGAAATTGAAAATGCGAAACGTCGCACCGAAGTTTACGCAAAAGGCCTAGAAGAAAAAGTTGCGCAGCGTACTCAAGAGCTTGAGAAGCTAGCGAAGCTTGACCCACTCACCAACCTATATAATCGCCGTGTCATGCAAGAGTTATTACAACGGGATCTTGCCAGAGCAAGACGGCACAAATCACCATTAACCATTGTGTATTTTGATCTGGATGACTTTAAGTCAGTAAATGATACGCAAGGGCATTTAAAAGGCGATGAAGTGCTTAAATATATAGGCCAATATTTACTTGAAAATATACGCGAGATTGATATTCCTTGTCGCTACGGGGGAGATGAGTTTTGTGTCATTTTGCCTGATTGTGAGATAGACAGTGGTGTTAATATTTGTGAAAAACTAATAGCTGCATTCGAACAACAGTACCCTGAGCTGCATTTAAGTTTTGGCCTTATAGCAGCACCACTTGATAGCACAGTAGATGCTGAGGAGTTAATTAATCGTGCTGATAAGAAAATGTATCAAGCGAAGGAGCATATAGGCTCATATATTATGCGCTAGCGGGTCATTCGCTTTACAAAGACAACAACGAACAAAGCAAGCGAGAAGCTGCCACAGAATGCTTCTATTGCTGCAATCAACCTTGAAAAGCCAATCGGAGTAATATCCCCATAACCAAGGGTTGTAAAAGTTACCACACTGAAATAAAAACTATTTAATAATGCCGATAAATTGCTTGTAAATGAGTTTTCAACGCTTAGTTGCATCACTGAATCTTGATAACTTACCCCAAATAAGAAATAACAAAAGGCACAGCAAATAATTAGTGACAAGCTAAAGCGAATAACATTCTCGGGTTTTTCTCCATAACCGCACAGCATGTCAATAAAACTTGAAGTAATTTGCTTGGTTGAACCTCTAGGGTACTGCGCATGGCGCATCCGCAATTCTTTGTATGTAAAGTTACCGGCTAGCTCAAATAGCCCTTGATGTTCTGAGGCTTTCCTTAAGTTTCGGTATATTTCTTCTGATTGTTCAAATAAGTCTCGGGCTTCTGCGAATTGTTTATTTTTACGAGCTTTAAATGCAGCCGCTTCTTGTAATAATTGATCGCCCAGTTCGATATTATCAATACGGCTGTCATTGAGTTTAATACCCAGTAGGTTGGTATTTTTTAAATCACAGTAATGCAAACTAGCGCTATGTAAATTGGCTTTCATCAATGAGGCGTTGGAGATTTTGTTATTAAATAAGTGAGCGCCCGTTAAATTCGCGCGGTAAAAATTACAATAAGAGAGATCATAGCCTTCTTCGTCATCCTGTTTGATTAAGTTTAGTCCTGAAAGGTTCGCTCTTTTCAGTTGCAGGCCTTCTAATAATCCCCCTTTTTTTGCATAGCGCTCTAATTTTTGGGTGAGGTCTAGCCCTGATTTATCAAATTTACTATCATGCCAAAAGCAAAATCCAGAGCCCATATCTGTTTCTTGGCACTTGTTACCTGTTGGTGAGGTATAACTACAACATGGTTTATCAGGCATAAGGACGAAAACTTATTTGTTAGTCATCTTTATAGATTAGCAGCTATTTAGCAGGGTAAAATGGAATCTCTCATTTTTATTAATTGAATTGGCTTATATTTGTTTGATTACACCTTAAAGCGCAGTAAACGCAGAACAACAGTTGCAATTAAAGTTGCTGAGCAGAAACTCACTGTTTATGCGCCTTTTTATGTCTCACAAACTGAGATAGATGGTTGGCTAAAGACAAAACAGGATTGGGTCGCAGAACAAATCGCAAGACAATCCTCACAAGCTGAACGACGTCAACTTCCTCTTGTAAACGCGACTATTAAGTTATTCGGTCAGAGTGTGCCGATAATTTTTGCTAAAGGCCCTAAAAGCACTTGGCAACAAGATGCACAATCTCGGCTCACTTTATCTATTTCATCACGGGTCAAATATCAAGAAGCTAACTACTTAGCTCTGCTAGAACGGTTTTTACATGAAAAGCTTGAGAGCTATATTGAAATGCGTGTTCATGACTACTGTTTGCAAATGACTGAAGCTTTACCTGCAAAGTTAAAGATTCAACATTATAAACGTCGTTGGGGCAGTTGTAATAAGCGCCGAGAGCTTGCATTTAATTTACATTTAGCAAGCGCGCCGACATGGGTGATTGATTATGTCATTATTCACGAACTTGCGCACCTCAGACATATGAATCATAGCGCTAAGTTCTGGCAGCGAGTGTGCCATTTTTATCCTGACTATAAAAAAGCAGAAAGTTGGCTAAAAGCAAATGGTAGTAGTTTGAGTTGGTAGCTTAAGTTAGAAAGAGTAAAGTTAGAAAGAGTAAAGTTAGAAAGAGTAAAGTTAGAAAGAGTAAAGAGTGGTGGAGGGAGCTGGATTCGAACCAGCGAAGGCTGAGCCGTCAGATTTACAGTCTGATCCCTTTGGCCGCTCGGGAACC
>MDTG01116578.1_pt1 | contig 61212 bp, 64 predicted proteins | sample 811421 | NCBI WGS metagenome assembly MDTG01 (sample SAMN05326645, study PRJNA326480) | marine metagenome | isolation source: seawater | place: Pacific Ocean: South East | collected 2011
ATAAATTTTTAAGAGAGAATCCCGTTGATGGAAAATATTCATCTTCATACTATGTTAAAATAGGAAGTTGTCCAAGAAGAGATATAAAGACCGTTGCTGAATGTGAAAAACGTGGCTATACCTGGTCTCCAAGTGTTATTGGTAAAATTATAAAAACCGCACAAGAAAAAAGAGAAAAACGTAAAAAAAAAGACTTGGCTGAATCTAAAAATGATACTCCTCAACCTAAAGAAAAAGTTTCTAAAACAGATCCGGGAACTTGTAGCCAACCAAGGTATATATTTATAGATAACTCTCCTAAATCAATGTTAAATGGTAGTAATATGCAAGGTATGCTGCCTTCTTTAGCAAATGATATAAGGTCGATAATGCCCGATAAAATATTTTCTGTTGCAATGGGTAATTCTTTACGTAATACATTTGATATCCAACAATGTCCTTCTACAGAGGAGGGATATTTCAATTATAAAAAAACTAACACAAGATCTTGGATAATAAATATAGTAGTATTTTTAATACTATTACTTTTATGGGTATTTGTTAGTCATAATTAAATAATAACAGACAAATTATTTAATTATAATTAAGAAGTTTATTTAAATATCTATTACAATAATAGATATGACACAATACAACTGTAGTAGTTCTAAAATAGTAAATATAATGTTACTTGGTATATCTGAAATGGAAAAAGTTATAAAAAAAGATCCTTCTAAAAGAAAAGAATTAAACGACATGAAAAAAGCTCTTCGAAATTATAAGATAGAATGTGGAATTTGTAAAGGACGAGCAAATAGTGATCAGGATTGTTTAAATCAGGCACTAAAAAATTTATCAAGACAAATGCCTTTCATTAAAGACAGTGTATATCCTTGGTTAAATTATGATTGGGATTATGGAAATTATATTGATAATAATTTTTCGGCAAAAGCAACCGGTTCAAGCAGTAGAGGAGATGCTTATATTAGGAACGCATTTATATTCATGAAATTATTCTCTGCATATGTTTTTAGAGCAAATCCAAATAATAAGGGATTTGGTAAAAGTAAATCTATACCAGGTGGAACTAATAAATATAGTGATTATCCGATATATGGCTGTCAAGGTAAAAATTCTAAAAATTGCAAGGTTTGGAATTATATTAAAAATAGAAATAAACAAAAAGCCCCTTATAAATCGGATTTTTTTAATAAACAATTAGATGGAGAAAGATCCTCATCTTATTTTGTACGAGTTGGAAACTGCCCAAGGCCCGATATTAAGTATAGTCGTAAGTGTATCAATAATGGCTTTGTTTGGAAGATGAATCCAGACAATAAAACTGGAATATGTTTCCAACCAAGATACGCATATATTAATAATCAGCCAGGAATGGTAATCAGAACTCCTGGAGAGATGCTTGCTTCTGCTGCGTTTTCTACAGCAACTGGTGAATCACTTCCAGGAATTAAATACAAGGGGTACATTCCATCTTTTGCAAATGATGTATTATCTCTCTCGCCTGAAAAGTTAATGCGAGCATATTCAGGGTTAGGTGTAGCAGGTCATATGGATGTACAAGACTGTCCTGCAGTTAGTGAACAATTTGTTCCAAGAGGAAGAACTTCTATTACAAGGCCCAAATTATTATTTAAGCACAATGGAAGAACCGATATCAATGGTCAAAAAAGTTGGTTTAAAAAAGTAGCATTTACAGACATTGCCACACAAAACAATATACTAAAACAAACCTTATCGGCGTCTATTATAATTGTATTATGCATTATATTTATTGTAATGCGATTTGCAAAATACTTATAAATATTATAAATAAAATCATAATATATATAAATATGACTATCATACAACATAATTTTTCAAATGGCCTGAGGCTAATATATCAACAGGTTAATAGTCCTGTTAAACTATCTGCAATTAGTCTATTTTGCAGAGTTGGATCTAACAATGAACCGGATCAACTAAACGGGGTATCTCACCTGATTGAACATATGATGTTCAAGGGAACAACTAATATAGAAGATACCAAAGGGATTGCAAAAATATTTGATAGTATAGGGGCATATTTTAACGCTTTTACAGATAAAAATTTAACCTGTTATACTGTAAAAACAGATAGTAGCCATCTTCCTATTGTTATAGAAACATTATCAGATATGGTATGTAATTCTAAATTTGAAAAAACTGAATTTGAAAAAGAAAAACAGGTGGTAATAGAAGAAATTATTAGAGCCGAGGATGATACAAGCCACCATATTAATAATGAAATATTCAAACTTGTATTTAAAGGAGATCGTTTAGCTAATTCAGTTGGATCTATTCCTGAAATAATTAGTAAGTATAATTATGAAGAGGCCTTTAAATTCATGAAAACATTTTATAAACCTTCAAACATGGTATTTTCTATATGTACGAATATAGATTTTGATAAAATAAAGTCACTTATAGAAAAATCGTTTCTTGTAACTAAACCATATGAACCTTTTCTTGAAAATCCAACATATAAATATACTAATTCTATAGAAGACCAAAAAAATATAAGATTAGATACTATTGATAGAGAGTTAGAACAAACACATATCGCAATGGCATTCAGAACCGTAGATCTATATGATCAAGATAAATATATATTAGACTTAATACAGGTTATATTAGCTGGTAATATGAGTAGTCGGCTATTTATTAACTTAAGAGAAAAGAGGGGCCTTACTTATAATGTTTCAATTGATGATAGTTCTTATGAGTCATCAGGACTATTTTGTATCCTTACAAGCGTCGATAAAGATAAGCTTTTAAATCATAAGGATTCTTCTAATCAACAAATGAAAGACGGCGCAATAAAAGTAATAATAGATACCCTTAATGAAATATTATATAATGGAATTACAGAGGAAGAACTAGATAAGGCAAAAGGATATTTAAAAGGGAGTTTAAATCTTGGATATGAAGATACACTAAATATATCAGATTATAATGGAAGAATTATAATATTAGATAGGGCACACTTTATACCTATAACAGCCTTGTATGATGTTCGCTATAGTTATATAAAAGTAGATGACATCCATAGAACTATACGTAAATATTTTAAACCTAATATGATAAATTTATATTTAATTGGTAAAAATGTATCTAAATTAACTGATAAAGTAACTCTTGAACTAAAGAAAATGATGTCAGTTTCTGAAGATGAACCCATTGTTAGACTCTCTCAATCACCACCACCCATTTTAGAAGAGTCTCCACCCCCCTTATCTGACCAAATTAGTTTAGAATCATCTGAATCTCCGCCTCCACAAGATAGCCAAGTAGAACCAAATGTAAATAATGTTTTAAAAGATACTCAAGAGCCTGAATCTCCCCCGCCACAATATAGTCAAGTAGAACCATCTGTAAATAATGTTATAAAAGATACTCAAGTACCTGAATCTCCGCCGCCACAAGATAGTCAAGTAGAACCATCTGTAAATAATGTTATAAAAGATACTAAAGAGCCGGAATCTCCGCCGCCACAAGATAGTCAAGTAGAATCATCTTTAAATAATACATTAAAAGATACTCAAGTGCCTGAATCTCCGCCTCCTCTATCTAATAATATATTTGATCCAGATAAAACAGCAAGAGAATTAGTTAATAATGTTAGAAATAATAATATATAATAGATATGCTTATTTTTATTATACTAATTTAGTTGCCCGTTTAATTTTATCTTGAATAATTCCTTCTTTTGCCTTAATAATATTTTCAATACTTTTTAGATAGGAATCTTTACATAACATAGTTGTATTCACGGATGTAAACATACTACTCACAAGAGATATGTCATTCTCCGACCATATTCCATCAAATATTTTTTCTAAATTTAACTTCGTATTCGTAGATAATGTTAAATTATCTAAATTCTGAGAAGATTCATATGAATGAACATGTACAGATTGACTTTTTAATGTTTGTTGTAATATTTGTATATATAAATCAATTGTACAACAAACATTAGAAGAATCATTATTATAACTTACTTTTAATTTTTTAAGTCCTTCTATTGCTTGTTTATAAATCAATATTAATTCGTGCGATGAATTATTAGTTTCAGATGTAGAATTATTAGTTTCAGATGTAGAATTAATATTATTAAATGAATAATTTACAGGGTATAAATCTATACATCTCATTAAAGGTTTTAATAAATGATGTATTTCTTCTCGGTTATTACCGTATGCATATCTTATAATTCCTTGTGATACCCCAGGCTCTTGTATATATAAATTATTATTACAAACTGCAATTTTAGTTCCATCTATTTTATAAGAAATAATTGCTAATTTTAATAATGTTGAAAATGGTTCAAGTACTTGATTTTGAGGAGTATCTAATTTTAGTTTATCTGATACCCAATGATATGCTTCTTTAAATATGGAGACTCCTAACGAATTCATATATACTATGTATTTAAAATTCTTAAGTATCTTTTATTTATAAAACACAAATTTGATAAAAACATATAAATATTTTATATATAACATATACATATGATTATCCCAGTAAGATGTTTTACGTGTAATAGAGTTTTAGGATCTAAATATTCTCGTTATTTAGAAATTATATCTTCTGAAACAAGCAAAGAAAATATTATTAACGGAGATCCAGAAGTTGATCTATCCGAAGATAATGTATATCAAAAGGCATTTAAAGAAATTGGTGTATCTGATAGATATTGCTGTAAAAGACATTTATTGTCTCATATTGATTTAATCCATAAAATTTAAATATGCTTATAATATATTATGAGTGATGCAGTACTTAATACAGGCGATTTAACGAATAAAATGCCTATAAAAATTAAAGCAAATATTTTTAATATAATAGTTTTATTAGCAGTTTTATTTTGTCTATATTATTTTTTCTATCCTAAACTATTATACTACTGGATGAAATTACGATCTAAAATAAGATCTTATAAAATAGATTTAAATTTTTTATATATATAATTAACTATTTCTTATAGTATAATAAATGGTTAACCTATCTGATAATAAATTAAACTCTCTATTAAGTGAAAAAGAAAGAGAAGAATTAAAAATTTTAAATGATAAAAGTAATGTAATAAGAAATAGTATTACTAATAAAAATGATCTACTAAATAATTCCATTAGAAATATATCTAAAAAATGGGCTAATACCAATATAGATATATTGGTAGATATAGTTAAGTTTTTCTCTCAAATAAAAAAATATTCTAATTATTTTGATGATATTGATGAAACAGGGCAGTGGTTTACTGGAATATATACTATTCTATATGATTTTGTCAAAATATTTACAAAGAAAGATAGATCTATTTACATAGGACTGTCTTTTATTATGATATCATTTGCCTTATATTTAATTCAAATAACTTCTTAATCTATATTAAATGCTAAAAGATATATTTTATTCGTTTAATAAATTAGATTATTTTTATTATTATTTTTTAAGTATTATCATATTTATAACAATTAATAATTCTGGTATATTTAATATAAGCAATATTGTACCCTTATTTATAACGGGTTGTATTGTATATTTTATGGTCAATAAAAAAATTTTACAAGATTTTTCAAAAATGGAGTCGCACAATAATAAATTAAAAAAAATACAAATATATAAATACCCTTTTTTAAAACAAGATATTAATATTATAGATTGCATTTATAAGTTGCAAAATCTAACATTCTTGAATAGATTACAATTTAATGCATTTTTGCAATATACTGATAATTTTTTTAGATATTATGAATTATCAAAAAAATCTAATTTAAAACCGACAGATATATATCATAGTGCAAAAGATAATTCAAAAAGAGCGCTTAATTCATTAGAATCATTCTCAATTACATTAAATAACTATCCCTATTTAGAAAATAATAGAATTATATCACAGTCAAAAACAATAACTGACAATACTAATATAGAGCATTGTAAAAATATATTTAAAAAACAGTTTAGTTTGTATCTTACAGAGATGGAGAACGAGATTAATAAAGAATGGGATGAAGGAAATATTAATACATTTTCTCGACCAATATATCCAGATGACGAGGATGGTTCTAATACTTATGATGTTTTATATTCAGACATATATAATATTTATTAATTGATCCTCGTATAAATAAAATGTTAAATAATTATATATGAGAACTAACACTTCAAGAGAATTACTTTATATGATAGATAAAAAATTTGGACCTATTTATACTAATAAGGGAAATGGAAGGGTTCAATATGGAGGTCAGTCTGTATCTAAATTTGTTCATAAAATAGTTGACAACAGAATACTTGATTTATATTTAAAATATAGAGGACTTAAGTTATTAAATACTGCTACTCTTGTTCCTATTTCATTATTGCTGGGTTCAGATTATTTACATAAATTATTAAAAGGACAAAGTGGTGGTGGAGAAGAATTAATACCCAGGAAGATACCTATATTTGACCATCCTATAGTTGGACAATATTTAAAATTAATAGGTCTACCAGTGGCGGGTTTAAAAACTGGTACTTTAGTTCCACTGGGAGTATTAATGATAATATACAGCTTATATTCAGAATCTAAACAATCAGGTGGTTATAGAACTATATTTGGGGAAACCTCAGTGCCTCCAAGTATTACTGATAATATTGGACAATTGTCAAAAGGGCTCCCGGCCCATAATAATTTATTTCATATACCAAGAAGATTACCTGAAGTCAATAATGATATGCAATTAAGTTGTTCTACTAATAATTGTAATCCAAACGTATATTCATCTCATTATAAAGTAGAACCAGCTACAATCGAAATGCCTGGATTTAGTAACTTACCTAATCCTGCTGATAATATATCGCCTTCTAAAGCTTCTATTATATGGGAAGGTAATTTAGGAGTAAATAATAATACAACTATAAATCCTTCAATGGCAGGAGGTGGTAAAAAATATAACTATTTTGATTATATTAAGGACCCTATTAGTAATAAATATATAAATTTACATACTAACAAGGGTTCTAAAATTCTAGAGAACTATATTAAAAGTATGTAAAACCTTATATACTATTTTATATATTTAAGTATATAAGATAATATAAAAGTATGATCTTGCAGCTTCCATTAGTTCTAATAAAAAATAATCTGAAAGCTTGGTATTCAATAAATTATATAAAAGAGCTCTTTTCTACTATCGGGTTATTTATTACAACATTTACATTACCAATTATAATATTAGAATATTTAGCAAATTTATCCAATAATTCCACAATAAATAGGGTTTGTTATAATATTTATTATATACTATATTATACACCCTCCTTAATAATAATATATACTATACATAACTCAAAGTTATCAAGGTTATTAGAAAAAAAATACAAGCTATATTATAACCCTACACATTGTTATTTAACTTTATTATATGGATTTATGTATATTATTTGTCTAATACTATCCAATATAAGTAATATTATTTTAATACGTTATATATGTGAGACATTTAGTTGTAGTTTATTTTTTAACGAGGTTGCGTATTCTTTTCTTGATAACAGAAAATATATATTTAATAATAAAATTGATTTTTACAATGCAAATTGGACGTTTTTTATAGTATATTCTGGGATATTAACATATATAATCAATAAAATTCCCTATCAAATATTTATACCTGTGTCATATTTTATATCAGGTATTTTTTTGAATGGTCTAATATATTTAGATTATAATCATTGCAAATCTTCAATAAATATATATAATTTACTATATCCATTTGAAAGATTATTTAATATATTAGTTACAGGTGTATCTGGAGTTATATTTTATAGTTTGAGAAATAGAACAATCATAGATAATCATATATAGTTATTCCATATAATCTTTGTAATTTCCTTTAAATTCATAATTGTTAGAAGGATTATATGTATTCGAAATTTTATTATCTTCAAAATTTACATATCCCATTTTACCACCCATCGGTCTTCCTTGCTCTAAGGAGTCAAAGCGTTTTTTAAATATTTTTTCAGCATCATTTCTATTTGAAAAATGCATTTCATTAAAATATTGCGGATTCTGATTTGGAGTACTTGTATAGGGGGCTATTTGCATATTTCGTTCAAATATATGTTTATTATATATTTCGTTGTTCTTTTCGAATGTATAATTTGGAGAAATTGTTTTATGTTTTACCGTGTTAGAATTCATACTATTATTATAATACAAATATAATTTAAATAAAAAAAAATATACATTAATATTAATATGAAAGTGAGTACATTTATATTAGTATTATTAATGTTAATATTATTGTGTATAGATAATGATACAGAATACTTCAATAGTTTTGTAAATGCACAGCCTACTAAATGTTTCGACTGTGAAAAGGGGATTCCTAAAGAAAAAAAATATATTTCAGGTCCAACTAAATGCTTTTCTTGCGAAAAGGATATTCATCAAAGATTTGGTGGTCAATATTCTGAATATGGTCAGCCTACCAAATGTTTTGATTGCGAACGTCAAGTTATGCGGGCTCCTTGGTAATGGTCATAATTTATAATTCTAAGAACCGAGAAGATCTTTTAGAGAGATTAAGTTTTTAAGAATGTTAGTATTATCAATGATATTCCGAATGCTTGAATTGAAGTATTACTGGAGTTGACAATTATTGGGCGATTGTGTTAAATTGTTGCACATTCTTAAAATTATCTATAGATTTTTAAAATCGGCTGCGTCAGCGAATGGGGTAGGAGCACGTGAGTACCCTCTCTATTGCCCTCTGTGTAACGGTAACTTTTTTTATTGGTTCCCAGATTTTACGAGTCTCTCGCCTTCGTTCCAAATCTGTACTCAGTTTTCTATTTAAAAATAATCTTATCATTGCATAAGTAACCTAATTGATCACCAACATCCTCGTCCGAAGTACATTCGTATACACCCTTTGGTTCTTCATCACTTATAAAATATCGCTGACCATCAATAATCTTTAATTCAAATTCTATATTTTCATCATCAGAACAACTATTAGATTGTTCTTCCAGATTAGATGTAACTAAAGATATATCTTCTTCTTTAGAAGATGGTGTTGTTTTTATTGAAGTATTGCTATTGGTAGATATTACTTCTTCACGAAAGTTGTATGAATCTAAACGTTTTTGTAGTTGTTCTATTTTTTTATCTCTCTCTGTTATTTGCTTACTAAAATTAGAAACAATAGATACTTTACGATGATTATCCATCTCAAATTGAACTTCATCATTTTGTAGGCGATATTTTTTGTTAAGTTCATTTAATATTTCGTTCTTTTGATCTAATTCATTTACTGTTTTCTGAATAGCATCTAATTTTAATTGCAAATCTTTTAGATCAACCGTATTTTTTATATCACATAGTTTTTCTTCTAACTCTTGTATATTTAAATTACCATATTTTGACATAATAATTATATAAACTATGGCACCGAGGCTTTATATATTTATTATTACTAAATGTTTTATTCATATATGTACATAAATAGGTTCTTTAACCATCATAGTAAAAAAAATCTCCATCCTTAGCCCATTCTTCTTCATCTTTAGCAGATCCATCTTCTTTACCATATATATTACGTTTAACTGTTTTTTTATAAGCTTGTTTAGGTACATTTTGTTTCTCTTTTAATAAATTTTCTTTCATTTGTTTCGATAGTTTAGGCTGTGTTAATTTGAAAAGTTCATATAATTTATAAGTAGCCCATTTTAATTCAGAAGGCATATCTTTAAGAACGGGGACGATATTATGATTAGGTTCAATAACCTCTTTATAAACCCTATATGGATCTAACATTATCATAGGATTATCTAAAAAGGGCTTTGACAATACCCTATAAGAATGGGTTGATTTATTAGCATAACCATAATATTTATTATAATGTTTTCCTATTTTCCTACTTCTATTCAAAAATTTATGAATTACATTAAGTGGTTCCTCTAACATTGGTACAACTGAAGCCAATTTTCCCCAAGCACGTGTTACATCTTTGCGCGCAATACTTATAAAAAATTGTATCGTATTGGTTCCGTTATTTAGAAAATATTCCAGCGGAATTCTCATTGCTGTTAATGGTATTTTTGATGCAGATACTGCCCAACCAACTCCTGGTGCAACGGAACCTATATAGGTTAATCCATCTATTATTTTGGGTATCATAAATGCCCAAGGTCCTAAAAATAATTGCGCCTCATCTAAAATTAAAGATATCACATCCAGTGGATATTCTACAAATATACCATATACTGGTAATTGTTCTAATTGATATATTGGGAAAAAGATCCAATCAAATAAATATTGATATGTTTTATATATACTACTGGGGCCAGTTATAAGATTAAACCTTAACGCTTTAATAAGAAGTCCTCTTAAATCGGGTTGTTTTTTTATTTCATCTGAACCTATTTTAGTTTCTAATTTATTAATAACTGATCCTATATCTTTAATACCAAGCATATTTTGTACTTTTTTCAAATGGTCTTCTGAATATAGTGACTTTACATATTCTCCTGCATTATTACATTTATTAGGATCAACCATATTAGCCAATGATTCTGCAGATTGTCCCGTAAAAGGATTATTTGAATATAACTCTTTATCAGGATAATCTATACTAAGAAGCCCCGCTCCGCCTTTTTGACTATTTTTATCGCCGGGTAATTTAAAATTATCTAGTTTTTTTTTAGACTCTTTAATTGTATCAAATAATATAGTATATATACTTACAACAGAATCTGCATAAGTATCTAAAATATACTCTGCCTGTTCTATAGTAAATATATTCTTTTTATATTCTGGGTGTTTTAGTTGTAACAACTGATATATTTTTTTTTCGCGAGAAGACTTTTTATTTTTGAAAATAAGGTATGTATCATAAAATAGTTTATTCATAAAATATAAATATTGGAGTATTTCATAATAATTAAATGTTTCTGTCTCTTTAAAAAATCCATTTTTCTGCAATGTTGTGTAAATATCTTCTATAGTAGCTAAACGATTTTTAATAATATGTATATCTCGCATTTATAATAAACAATTATTATTATTATTTAAAGTGTTTATTAAATAATACAATACATATGACATCATGTTGTTTAAACCTTATTATATTAGATATACAACATGATATTACTAATTCATTTCAATCATTAATTCAAACTTTTTCTAAAATCAAACTTATACCAACCTATATCAATATATATATACCTGCTGATAATTCTTCGTCTGAAATAGAAGAAACACTTGGTAAAGCTTCTACCAATCTTAAAATAGAATATACTATAATTCAAAAGCCATTTATAAATTTTAAAAGTATATATTCTTTATTATATTCCAAATCAAACAAATATGGTCAAGTGTCTGTTTTTATAGATTTAGCCTACAATACAGAAGTGATAGCCCCGTATATTTATGATGAAACTAATAAATATAGTTACGTTGAGCAATATGATGGCGAATATTCTTATTCTGTATTATTTTCTATAAAAAATTCATCTGAATATACAGAACTACCAGACGACGTTAAGATAAGAGAGTACGGAAAACTAGATACAAATAATCATAATATAATAAGCTCTATAATATTTCACAATTCAGGGACCTCCATAAAAAATAACTATATATTTTTATTTAACCATATAAAGGGTCTCGAATTGATAGATAGAATATATTGCAACCTTGTAAATAATAAATATTCTAATATAATTGAAATCTATTCTAAATATCAAACCGTTATATATAATGAACTTGATAAGTACAATAGATGGGCAATCTTATATATAGTGTCTGTGTCTTATTACAGAATAGATAATTTTAAAAAGGCAAAACACATATCTAATCTATGTTTGCAGTTACTTTCTTCTAAATTAGAGCCTTTATATATTTTATCTATTATAGAAATATCAAATGGTAATTATATAAAATCTTATAAATTATTAAAAAAATTCAATAGCGAGGATCTTAAAAGTCATTTAGTAATGTTTAAAAATAGTGATATATATAAATATTTAATACACTATAACTTGTTTAATACCTATAAAGGTTTAAATAATACTCTACAAGGCATAGCTTTATCTGATTGTTTACTATGCAGATCGATGCCCACTGGAATACAAAAAGAACTATATCAGTATATTGATGATACTAAAAATTTGGAAGAATATTCTTCATATGATTCGTGTTACTCATTTATGGATAGTCAATTAGAATATGAACACGAATCTCAATATTATTTAAATTTAAATAATGTTCTTACAACTCTTATAATTAAAGAGGGGGAGCTTCATCTGAACAATAAGTTTAATTCAACAATAATTAAAATAGAAAACAAACCAAATAACTTTTCTTGTATAAATCACAACGATGAATATATATCTATCTTCTTATTTGAATATGATAAAATGGTAATGTACAGGCTATCTATAGAAGACTATATATTAACACAGATATCCGAATTTTGTTCACCTATTTCTATAATACATATTAGATGGGTGACTAAATTAGTTTATTACAAAAATATTTATATTGGAGTTGTTCGTTCAACATTATGTTCTAATAATTTATACAGATTATGTTACTTAAAAAATAACAATTACTCTATTATTGGATTTAGTAATATTTTTAAATTAGATGTTCCAATTAAAGATATGTTTTTAGAAGATGATCAATTTGTTTTTGTATGTAAAACCTCCTATATTAGAATTCCTATATCATATATGTATATTAATTATAACATACCTATTGATTACCCATCTAATATTGAACATGTCTTAGAAGACCAGTTTAATATAAATTTAAGTATTGGTAAATATAGTTTATCTAATCTTAAGTATAAAAATTATAAAATATGCAAAGATAATCCCATTGCAAATATACATATAGATTTAGAATCTATGATTATTAGTAATATAAATACGTCTCAATGTTCCCTCATTAAAGAGTTTATATATCTTCCTCAAGATAGTCATCATATTGTAAATATATCAAAAGAATATGATGTTGTATTTTATAACAATAAAACTGATATTGATCTATTTAATGTTTTGCAACGAAAAAAAGTAGTTATCGGCTCAGAATATATAAAGTCCAAATATTTAATAATAGGTATGAATGAACTTAAAGATATGAATATGACTGAACTGTCAAATATTATATTTTATAATTGCTTGATTATTGTACTAATTAATCAAGACGACTTAGAGAACAATGTATCAAATATATATTGTGAAAATACCTATTTAAATAAACTGTACTTATTCAATATAGTTAAAAATAAAGACTATAAAGATTTTATTTACGAAAGAATAATAGAACAAGATCAATATACAGCACGAAGTGAATATTTTGAAATAGACAAAAAAAATATATTAAATAAGACACATCCAATTAAATATGCATTAAATTATATTGAAAAAATAGATAAAAATGATAAATTATACGAAGAATATTTTACAAAATATTCATATAAATTGGATCTAATAACTGCATTGTATAGCAAAACAGAAAATATAAATATTATCGAAATACTAAAGTTAATTTTGTATAATGATCAGAATATTACAGTACTATATCAATCTACAGTAGATCCTTTAATTGTAAAATTAAATATTATAGGCAATGTATTATGTATTAAAAATATTAATCTAACCGAAATAACAAATATAACCTGTGTTATCATATTAGATAATAAAACCCTATTAAGTTCATTAGATAATGTATATGATGATAACTCATTGATATACATTATAGACGAAGATAAGTTAATATATACTATTTAATTATTCTCAATTTGGTAAATATCAGTTAGATTTCTACCATATTGATCATAATCTAAGCCATAACCAATAATAAATTTATTAGGTATACTAAATAAATAATGATCGGGTGGGGTTGTGTAACAAAATGCTTCCTTTTTAAAGCAAAGACTCACTACAGTTATATTAGATGGATTAAATTTAAGTAAATAGTTTTTTAAATATTCTATAGTATGACCAGTATCTACGATATCTTCTACTATAATAACTTCTCTATTTTCTATAGAATCTGATAATCCAGTTATTTCATTAATCTGTCCCATTGATTCTGTTTTATGATATGATGATAATTGAATAAAACTCATAGTGCAGTCAAAGTTAAGTTTTTTTGTTAAATCACTATAAAACATATAAGACCCCTTTAATACACATAATAATAAAGGACATTTATTACTGAATTTAGTATTTAATATACTTGACACGCGTTCTATTTGCTTTAATATATCTGTTTCATGTATATATTTTACGAATTTTTTATCTTTGATTGATATTATGTCCATATGACCTATATTATAGCTTATGTTTATATAGATTTAAAGTAATAACATATATATATATTTATTTATGAAACAAGAATTAAGAATTGCATCTATCGGTAATGTAGATTCGGCTAAAACAACAACATTAAGTGTATTAGCAAATAATAATTTAGATAATGGTCGTGGAAGCGCACGGAAATTGTTTATGAAACATCCACACGAAGAAATTTCTGGAAGAACCTCTTCAATTACCCAGAATTATATTGAAACAGATTCTAGTATAATTGGTTTTATTGATTTAGCAGGTCATCATAAATATTTAAAAACAACTGTATCTGGATTAAATGGATGTTTTATTGACTATGTTATGATTACAATTGGCGCAGATAGAGGTATTATAGGAATGACTAAAGAACACTTAACTATTGCGCTTGCACTAAAAATACCTATATTTATTGTAATTACAAAAATAGATATTGCCGTGGAGCATAAATTAAAAAAAATTAGACAGAGATTATCTGAAATATTTAATCATCCTTTAGCAGGTAAAAAACATTTAAAATATTTTACAAACGATAATATTATGGATAATATATCTGATTATAGTCCACCAGTTAATTATATCCCAGTATTTGAGACATCTAATGTAACAGGTATAAATATAGATTGTCTAAGAAAGTTTATATACAGTTTAAAAAAACACCAATATATTGGAAATAGCGAAAATAAAAATCCCCTATTTAAAATTGACGATACTTTTAAATTAGATGGATTAGGAATTATAGTTTCAGGAATGGTATCCGAAGGAACTATATTCAAAAATTCTAATATGTTTATTGGACCATTTGATGGGGAATTTATTCCTGTGCAAGTAAGATCGATACATAATAATTTCAGGGAATCACAGAATTATTTAATGAGTGGTCAATGCGGTTGTTTAAATATAAGAGTTATTCATTCCAAAAAAAATACATTAAATAGAAACAAAATTAAAAAAGGAGTAATATTAATAGGCACACCTAATTGTATCCGTAAATTTGACGCTAATGTTACAATATTGCATCATCCTACTACAATATGTAATAATTATGAACCTGTTATTCACTGTGGAACAGTTAGGCAAACTGCTAAAATTTGTAAAATGGATAAAGAGCTAATTAGGACAGGTGATAATGCAACAGTTACATTTGAATTTAAATTTAAGCCTGAATTTATTGAATTAAATAATAAAATAATATTTAGAGAAGGTAACACCAAAGGAGTTGGTACAATAATAAAAACATACTAGTATCCTGAAAAGAAAATATATAATATATACAAAATACAATATGAGTTGTATAAAAAAACTAATAAATATATTTAATAGAGCTTCTTATAACAACAGAGTTGTACCTATAAGGAATGACAGTTCATATATTGCAGAAAATAGTTCCAATATTGTAGTTAATCATGATGATATTACTGATTTTGAATTACAATCAATAATAGAAGATATATCTTTACAACAATCCCAAGCAAATAGGTCTTCTAAAAAAGTAAAAAAAAAGCGCAAAAAAAATAATTACACCTGTCCTATATGTTTAGAAAAATTAACTAAAGATACTCCTTATAAAATAGTATGCAAGAATAAAAAATGCAGGACACATTATCATAGAAAATGTCTGACTGAATGGAATAAAAATAAACCCCCCGGTGATTTAAAATGCCTCGTATGTACAATGAAAACAATTAATATAAGTAGAATTCCCATACCATCTTGTCCTTCGAGATTACAATTAAATAACAGACGATCGCCATCATTTTCTGTAAATTCCTCATATGAAAGAACACACAGAAGACAGCCGACTATTCGTAGAACACAAAGAGTTGTTGAAAGAAGATATGTTAGTCCGACTGGAGAAATAACATTTTCTGATTTAAATAGACACGATATATATAGAGGGTCGTCGAATATTAACTTGATGAATAGAAATATATCGAATTCATATTATTCTAATAGAGATAGTTTATACAGAACCCCTATAATAAACAGTTCTTCGCACAATAACAATTATTATTCTAATAGATCCAGAATAAGAGCTATTAACGCATACTAGTCTATATTTTAAGAATTGTAAATTGGAAAAAATGTCAATATATTGTAATGAGTGGAAAGTTTTGTTCTCCATTGTATAATGACAGCAGTCATACTTGTTTTTCAGATAGTAGTCTCGTTAAGATTGCACAAGATTATAATAAACATTATCCAGATAAAATAAAAATACCTAAAACTAAAAAATTGACTGAGCTGTCAAGAAAACTATTATGGAATCAATTAGAAAACAAATTAAAAAATAAAGCTGAATGTAAATCAGATTATTGTATAGCAAATACTGATGTTGTTAAAAGAGCAATAGGAATATCTGAGATAATGAACACTTTTCGACCAGTTAAACCATTATCTTGGAATAAAAATCCTACAGAATGGTTATCTACTTTAGATATTGATAATGTGATGTCTCAATATCAGAAAAAACATAACGATTTCGTTTATATGGGTGCGGTCCCTATTGATTTCGATGAACAGTCCACGTTTGGTAATGGTTGTGTATCTAATAATTTATGCAAATTAAATTTAGAAAAATTATTAAGAAAGCGTAAATACAAAATAGGGGTTGTATTTAATTCAGACCCCCATAATATGCCTGGAGCACACTGGACATCAATGTTTGTAGATTTAAATAAGGGGGGAATATATTACTTTGACTCGTATGGATATCCGCCTACAACAGAAATACAAAAACTAATGTTACGAATAAAGTCTCAAGGTAATGAATTAATAAAGTCTAATAAATTAGATATTGACGCTATTAAAGATACTCATACAGTAGTTAGAGATTATGTACCAATATCAGATAGAATGGTTCGTGTAGATGATTCCGAATTATTTTTTCCAACAAATATGGTATTCTTTGGGGGATATAGTAATCAGACTCCGCGGTTAGATAAAGCTACTGCAAATACTATACTTAAACGCGACCGAGATATATTAACAATGGAAAAGCCGATAGATTTATATAAAACTAATCCAATAATAGCAATGAAATCTTTTAGGACATTTTATAATGACAAGCGGTTTCAATTTAAAAATACAGAATGTGGAGTTTTTTCAATGTACTTTATAGATCAATTCTTAAAAGGAAAGAGCTACGATGAAATAATAGAAAGTATAGTGAATGATGACCAAATGCAAAAAAACAGAGATGTATATTATACACCTAATTTAGGCGAAGATGTCTAATATACAATTGTATAATATTAAAATTTGATAATTTATTTGTATGTTAAATATAAATAAATTATTATGACCATGAGCTTTATAGTTTATAAAAACATAGGCGAAACTACAGCAGATCTTTCAACCAGAATAAAGAATCAATATGGGTTTAAAAAAGTTGTAATTTGCGGTAAATTAGATCCTATGGCAAGAGGGATGGTGAGAATTTTAGCAGATGATCATACTAAATTGATGAAATATAACTTACATCATTCTAAAACATATAAATTTTATTTGGTACTAAATATTAAAACTGATACAGACGATATTATGGGATTAATAAATAGTGTCAATGATGAAAGTTATAAAATAGAAACAGTTAAAACATATTTAAACTCGCTGTTATATACAACAGAACAAAAATTCCATCCCTACTCTGCAATAAAAGTTCGCAAAGATGGCCAGCGCTTATCACTGCATCAATGGGCTAAGCAAGGGCTGTTGACAAACGATATGATTCCTTCAAAAAAAGTAACAGTAGATAAAATATATGTAGGAGATCATTTTACTATTCAATTAGGTGAATATATATCAATGATTCAGCCTCGCCTAGAAACAATTAATAATGGTTATAAAAAGGCATTTAGGGTAGATGAAATAATAAAAGGATGGGCTTCATTACTGAATAATGATTCGACTAAATCCCCTACTACAGTACATATACTCCCCCTGAGAATGAGTGTTTCGTCCGGATATTATATACGAATGATATCATATGACCTATATCACTCCCTAAATATTAACTCACATATTTATGATATTCATAGAATATATACGTGATCCGTTATTTGAAAAATAAATATATATATATAAATTTTTTTTCCAAAATTTTTTTTCCAAAATTTTTTTATATAAAATAAAAAACCCCCCCCCTCTTATGTAACAAGGTAACATTTTATTGTCCAAAAATGTTATAAAAATTTAACAAACTAATTAGGGATTTCTACCTAAAATATTAAACATATTTAAAATTATAAAAGGAGTATGATAAAATGTTACAAATGTTATATTTTTGTAATATATTAAAGAACTATTATCTAATACTATACAAATGGTAAATTATACTTGTGAAAGATGTGGGTATTCGTGTAAGAATAAAAGTCATTTTAAAAAACACTTACTAAGAAAAATACCTTGTTATCCGATTTTATCAAATACTTCCATAGAGCAAATATATAACAATATTTATGGTGAAAACAGTTATCCCTATAAAAACAAACCTGCAGAGAATACAGAAAGTGTCAAATACGCTCAAATACGCTCAAATACGCTCAAATACGCTGAAAATCAAGAAAAACCTACAAAATACGCTGAAAATACGCTCGAATGCGCCGAAAATAATATAAAAAAAGAATCTCAAATAAAGTGCAGTAATTGTAACAAAGTATTTAAAAAACAGCGGTATTTAGTACAGCATATACGTAGAAATAATTGTAAAATACCAAGTGGTGCAACTAATAATTCAAAAAAATGCAATAATTCATCAGAATACAACAAGGATATTTTGATTGCTACACAACAAGCAGTAATAAAGGAACTAAAACACCAAGTAGAAGTTTTATTAAAGGAGAAAGGAAACACATATACATATACTCAAAATATAATTATACATCCTTTTGGTAAAGAGAATATAGAATATATAAAACAAGACTATATTAGTAAATTAATAGAACAGAGTCCAATAAAATGTATCCCCTATTTATTAAAAGCACTTCATTTCGATGAAGAACATAAAGAAAACTGCAATGTAAAAATACCAAATAAAAAACAATCTTTGGCTCAAATATTTAATGGAACTAATTGGGAATATAAAGACAAAAAAGACACTATTGAAAATATGACAAATAAAGCTTATAGAATTATTAATAAACATTATGACGAAGGGACTAATACATATATGGACAGTTTTAAAGAAAAATATGAGAATAATAATAAATCTATAATAAAACAAGTCATTAAAGGAACAGAATTAATGATATTAAATAACCAGCCGTTAGATATTGTTAGTTAATTTTATTTAGATCCCCCCATATAGGGAACACCATGTCCATTGCGAATCATCAGTGTATTTACACAAACGGGATTTTTACATATAATAGTCTTTGAAGATGGATCTGGTATATATATATTACAAAGAGCCCGTCCATATTTATCAAACTTATAGAATTCTCCTGTAACTATTTTATTAAGAATAAGTGATTCTAAATATTGTTTAGCATCTATAGCACGTTTCATATGTTCATTTCTGTTTGGTAAGTTTAATTTAGGGTGCAATTCAGGAGAATCATATCCAAGCATTCTTACTTTAAATTTTAAAAATCGACCATATAGATATATAGAAATCCATATAGTATCTCCGTCATACACCTTTAATACTTTAATATTAGTTTTTATATTGTCTAATGTAAATGCAGGAGTTGTATTAAACTCAGTTTGTTCAAGAAGTTTTTTTTTAGAGAAACACGAGCCCATAGAAATAAATTAATATGTAAATGTTGTATATACATATATCAAATTTTTATATAATAAATCTATAATTATGAATTAATTATGAATTAATTATGAATTAATTATTTAGATTATTTATTGAATAATTAATTAATTATATTTTGTGCGTCTAAATATTTTTCTCTTTGTATATTATATATGTTCGAATATTGGCAAAATGCCGGTGCTTCCCAGTCAGGGGGTGCAAAGAAAAGAAAAACAAGCAAAGTAGGAAAAACTAAACGCCTTTCAAACGGAGCAGTTGGTGTATGGAAACGTGTCGGTGGAAAAACAGTATTCCGTATTAAATCTTCCACTAAAAAAGCAATCAGAGCAGCATCAAAATCAAGAGGGAAACGCAGAGCAATGTCTCCACGTGCCGCTAAAATTGCTATGACAAAACACTACAACAAAAAAAGCTACAAAACTTCTCGCGGTCGTGCAATTGCTATTGGCAGAGATATGTGTGGTGCTAACAAACCAGTTCGCAGAAGCAGAGTATACGCACGCAGTCCTTTCAAATATGATTTCCGCGGACTTGATGATGGATCAAACTGCGCCAGAAAGGGATCCCCCACAAGAAAGAGACGTATGTCAGCTGCCAGAAAGAGGGTACTCAGTGATCGTTTAGTCCAAGCCCGCAAAGCTAAAGCCCGCAAAAGCCGCAGCAAAGGCCGTGGAAGACGCTAAATAACAAATTAAATATTAATATTAATATTAATATAATATTATATAACATCTATATTAAGATAAATTCATTAATCTTAATATGGTTGAGTTTATTATTGATAACAGAGAGAAAATAAAAGATATATTACAAGAAAAAATTAAGGACGCGACATGTAGAAATCTTGAAATAGGGGATTATTTATTTCAAATGAATTCAAAGCCATTTTTAATTATTGAAAGAAAAACTATAAGTGATATGGCAGCATCTATAAGAGATGGTCGTAATAGAGAACAGAAGAAAAGACTTACAAATTATAATACAGATTGTAATGTAATATATTTAATAGAAGGGGACCTAACTATAAATAATAAGTGTTTCAATTATAATAAGATTGATAAATATACAATAGTATCTTCTATAATAAATACAATTATAAGAGATAAATTACAAGTATTTCATACATCTGATGAAAATGAGACTATATTTATATTAGAATCTATTTATAATAAACTAAAAAAACAAGGAGTATCTTTTATAGAAAATAAAAGTACTCATAGTGAAGATATAGTTAATACGGCACAATCAAAGAAAAATTCTAACCTAACGCCAGCTATAGGATTTAAAATGATGTTAAATTGCATTCCGGGTGTCTCTACTAAAGTTTCGACAAGAATAGTAGAAAAATATGAAACTATGCAAAATTTTATTGAAAGTTTAAAAAACATTTCTTCAGATAAAGTAAATCATATACAATTATTAAAAATGAGCACAGATGAAAATGCAAGAAAAATATCTAAAACAGCAGCAACAAATATAGTAAAATATTTGGGTTTTATAGTCCAATAGAAGAATTAAAATCGCAAATAGACGGCTCATTATTTATAGATATATTATCGGGTTGGGGTGATGATGATAGTTCTATAGAGTTCTCTTGTTCAGAAGGTTGCTCATTAGTAAAATTTATATTAGGAAAGTTAATAATATGAATATTATTAGATATTCCTCTTGAATTATTAGGAAGCCTTGCTCTGATACGACGGCTATGAATTATATTGTGATTAGGTCCCATTATTAAATTATGTGCTTCAGAAACTATATTATATTCATAATCTGCATCTCCAAAAGAATATATATCATTTTCGTTTAAAATGAATAATTCTAAAATACCTGCAAAAATATTTCTAACATTTTTTAATTTACTAAAACATTTAAAACAAAAACCCTTTTTATCTATACAAAAATCAGTCATTCTATCAATCCATTCTTTTGTAGATAATTTAGCTACAAATATTCGCGTAGATCTTTTATATAGGTAAGTATTATATTTATCGTTAAAAAGAGATGTATTAAAATATGAGTTTTTAAATAATATATATATTTCAGGTATCGGTTTATTGTTTTTACAATAGTATTTAAAAAGAATATTATAAATAGTCAAGTGTTGTTTAATTGTGAAAATAGAATTAGTGTAGGGATTTTTAGGTTCTATTGGTTTAGGATATTCATCTTCCATGAATTCACAAGAAACTTTATATAACATTATTAATTCGCGTATGCGGAAAGCATATAGTCTTCTATATTTATCGTCTGGTACAAATATAATGTTTCTATCTGATGATTTAAATTTTGTAAATTCCAGGTCTTCCATATTAGCAATAGACCACTCTTCTTTACTATTATGTTTATTATATATGTATTTTTGAAAAAGACGTCTAATTTTACAGAGTTTATTGAATATATTTATAGTTTGATTGCAATCTTCTAAACTAAAAAATACAGCAGAATTACTATATATATTTTTCAATTCCGTATTTAATTCACTGAACTCATTATTATTTACATGATTAATAAATTTATCAATTGCAGATTGTATTTTTAATTTATATCCAAATTGAAACCAACCGTTATATTTCGGTAAAAAATCTATTGGACACGGAGTAGTATTATCATTTGGTTGAATAATAAATTTAAAAGATGACATAATGTAATATAGTATATAAAGGTCTTTAAATATTAATTTAATAAAGGTAAATTTGATTTGAACTTAATGATATTTAAATAATATAAACTATACAACAATGAGTGAAAATACTATTCATTTAGATCCTTGGAATAACAAAAATCATATGCTTACAAAAGATCATATATATAACATTTTTGAGCTTGCTGGATTCAGTAATGCAAGAGAAACGATAGTTATAAACGATCTTAATGTATACCAAACAGCATTTGTACATTCTTCTTATGTAAAAAAATGTATATTTGACTCTTTAAATAAAGACGGCGATAAAGCTCTACAAATTAGTAATAAGCCAGAAGACGTACTAGAGCTATTTGAAGAACATCAGGATTATGAAAATCAAGAATTTTTGGGAGACAGGGTATTAGATTTTAGTATTGCTTATTATATTTATCGCAAGTATCCTAATACAACACAGGGATTTAAGACCGTATTAAAGACTAAATTAGTAAAAACAAGTAGTTTGGCTAAATTTGCAAAATATCTAAATTTGGGAGATCATTTAATAATATCTAAACAAGTAGAAGAAAAAACAAGTGCCGGTAGAAATAATGATAGAATATTAGAAGATGTAATGGAGGCATTTATTTGTGCTATATTTTTAGATCAAAATCAGACACCTTATGTATCAAAAGTAATTAACGATACTAAATCTTCTTCTGAATTGCGGCGTGATTTAAGATTAGTAGGACCAGGATGGGAAATATCAAATGCATTTATTGAAAATTTAATAGAGCAGGTAATTGATTTTGAAGAATTATTATCAAAAGAAGAAAATTATAAAGAACAGATCTTACAATATTATCAGAGAGAATTTAAACTAACACCCGAGTATGTATCTATTTCTGTAGAGGGCCCTCCGCATCAAAGAATATTTACAGAAGGCGTATTAGATAAAGAAGGAAATATAATAGGAAGAGGCGTTGGAAAGAAAAAAGCCGATGCTCAACAAAAAGCTTCATTAGATGGTTTAAAATATTATGGTTGTATTGTATAATAAATTTGATTAACTCTTACAGTTTACATATATAGTAATTTTCTTTTACTATATTAAATGGATCAAACATCTAAATCAGAGGTATCTAAATCTAAAGTCAAAAAAAGTACAAATCTAAGGTCTATAAAACGCCCTCCTAAAATTTTAATAAAAGCTCATAAGTTATACTCTACTGATAACTATACTAATAGATTAGATACAGAAGAATGGGTATTGCCTAACAGTAAAAGATTTCCGGAATTCGTTCAAGACCTTGGTACTAAAACAAGAGAAGACCAAAGAGAACCATTAAAATTATGGCAATCTAGAGAAAGTAAATATGCCAACATAGGGCCATATGAACATCAAAAATTTGTATCTGATTTTATGAGTGATAACACTCCTTATAGGGGTTTATTACTATATCACGGTTTAGGGTCCGGTAAATCAGGAGCATCTATAATGATAACAGAAGGTTTTAAACATAGACAAGTTGTTATAATGTTACCTGCTTCCTTAAAAGATAATTATGAAAGAGAATTAGAAACATTTTCGGAGATAGCATATAAGAAAAATTATCATTGGACTTTCGTGGATTTATCAAAGGTATCTCCTGAAGAAATGCCTAATTATATAAAATTATTTAGACAGAAAGGAGTGACAGAAGAAATATTTAAAAAAATTAACAATGATTATATACATAATGGTAAGACTGTAAAGGGATTGTGGATGATAAATTATAAAAGCGCAGCTCCTAATTTTGATAAATTATCCCCACAATACCAATCAGAGATTGAATCTCAAATTAGGATTATGCACGATAATAGGTTTAAAATAATAAACTATAATTCGGGAGCTTATACTCTATTAAACATTTTTGAAAATCTTGTACCTAACTATAAGATAATATATTCTCGATTATTTGCTTCAAAAAAGAAGTCATCTTTAACCACTAAAGATAAGATTACACTAATGAATTATATATTAGATCCGAAAAATAATATTGCTAATCCATTTGATAATAAAGTAGTGGTTGTAGATGAAATACATAATTTAACCTCATCTATGGTAGGTAGCAGTTTTAATGGACCACGTATATATGAGTTACTTATGAGAGCAAATAATATGAAATTAGTGTTGTTATCTGGCACCCCTGTTATTAATTATGCTTTTGAATTAGGTTTAATGTTAAATTTACTTCGTGGTTTTATAGTTTCGTATGAGATGAATGTATCAACTGGAAATGGACTGTTTTCAAAAATAGATCTATTAAGATTATTAGAGAGATTGCCTATTGTAGATAGAATATATATTGACGAATCAAAAAAAACGATTGAAGTTACACGTATTCCTATTGGATTTGAAAAAAAGAATAATAGAGGTACTGTAGTAAAATCGATAATGAATTCTAATCCATCTCCAAGATTTTTTGAAGATTATATAGTAGAAAATTTAAGTACAATTCAATATGTTAAGCAGGGGCCTGTAGTATATCACAGATATACTATGTTTCCTGATATATTAACGCGTCGTGGAAATTCGACAAGTATGATAGGAAAGCAAACAGAAATAGATGCAAGTAAAGACCTATTTAATGAAAAATATATAGACACCACTTCTCTTGAAATACAAAATGTAGATATATTTAAAGGACGGATAACTGGTTTAGTATCGTTTTTTAATGAAATAAGTGGAACAGACAGGGAAACCGGGGCAAATATATTTCCTGAATTAAAATTTGCAAGTGAAGAAGAAACGGTAACTACTATGTCTAATTTTCAATTTATAGAATATGCTGCTAAAAGACAGATAGAGCGCGCTCTTGAAGAAACCGCTAATAAGATGAGAGCTTATAACCAGAGTTCTTCTATTGCAAATGCAGTAGATAGCGCACCTAATTTGTTCCGTGTATTTTCAAGACAAAAAGGCCTATTTGTTTTCCCCCCAAATATTGAAAGACCAATGCCTCCTAAAAAAGATAAAGAAATTAAACATAATATATCATCTGCATTATCTGAGGAGGATGTTAATTCAATTATGAGTTCTTTAAAGCAACTATTTACAAGTAAAGAAGGTGATATAGAAGAAAAGTTACCCGCTTATCTAAGTACACTAGATAAATCCCACGAACGTGTTGCACAAGAAATTATTAAACAACTATATATTGACAAAATTCCAATGGGTGAATCAGATTTAACAAAATGGTATTCTTCTATACAATTCGATGATGATGCATTTATGCAAATAGATATTAAAGCTGTTTCTGAGGTAGAAGAGTTAGATTATAAAACTCAATTAGAAAAAGCAATTAGCAAATTAACAGTTGATAATTTGTCACCAACGGGGAGCTCTCCTAATTTAACGGATTTGTCACCAAAATATGCATTGATGCTAAAGAATATTAATAATACTCCTGGCTTAGTATTTGGTTATTCGCAATTTAGAAGCGTCGAAGGTATAGAAATTTTTGCAAGAATACTACAATTAGATGGTTATAGACCACTTGAATTAGAATTATCAGCAACAGGAATTGTAGATAAAACAGATAGAAGTATTGAAGTAGGAAGTCGTGTCAGATATGAAAATATAAAAGGATCTAATGAATGGAAAACTGGGAAAGTGACTGATATAACTGATTTAGAAGTAACTATAGATAGCCGTATTGTTTTATCAAAATCTAATGTATATGCGTGCGTATATTCACTATGGACTGGTACTGAATCAACAGAAGAAAGACATTCTAGATTAGATAAATATATAAGTGAAGACAATATGTATGGTCAAATTTGTTTAATATTATTAACTACACAATCTGGGGCAGAAGGTATATCTCTTAGATTTGTGAGACAAGTCCATATAATGGAGCCTTATTGGAATAATGTTCGTATAGAACAGGTTATAGGAAGAGCCAGAAGAATTAAATCACACGTATTATTACCAGAAATACAGAGAAATGTAACTGTATTTAACTATAAAATAAAGTTTTCTACTTCACAAAAAGATGGAAGTTGGATTTCAGAAATGGGTGAAGATGATATTGAATTTATGAAATCGGGAAATGATACTGGTTTTAATGCAGATGATTATGATGATTCAGAAGATTTAAATAAGGCATTTACATCATACGCTGAAAGAAAATCAATAGAGATTAATACGAGTGATCACGGATTAACATCTGATGAAGTATTGGCAGAAATATCAACAAAGAAAAAGATTATATTAGATAAATTTTTACAATTAATGAAAGAATCTGCTATAGACTGTGATTTTAATAAAGACTCTAATATAAGGTCTAATGCAGGAGAAATAAAATGTAATAATACTATTGTAGGAGAAAATGGTAAATCATATGATATATGGAAAGATAGAAAAGAAATATCGTCCAAAGCATCTTCGGAATATTCAGGACCATCCTTAAAAGAGGTTGTGTATAAAAGGTTAAATATATTTATAAGAGAGGGATTCCGAGTAATGATAGAATTACCACCAAGGTTATCCGGAGATAAAATGTCTGGTAATGCTGCAATAGCAAGTTTGCCAAATGGGCATTATATATATGATTATTATATTTATAATGGATTGTATTATAAAATAAGCTCTAACTTTCAAGAGAAACAAATAATTGGGAGAATTATTCAAAAGGAAGATGGTCCTTATTCGTTTAATTATAAGTTAGACAATGATAAATTCAAATCAAGATTTGCAGATTATATTAATATAGAAAAATGTATTAAACTGCACCCAAAACCAGAAATAAAAACAGATAGAGATCTACTATTATGGGCAGATACAATAAAAGAATGTCATAGAAAAATAGATACTTGGAAATGTTTTGGATGTGATCAATTATTAACAAGTGATAGTTGTGAAGAATGTGGCATTGATAAGTTAGATGTTGTACAATTACCCGAACCATTCAAACAACTATTATCTAAAGAAGCCGAAGAAGCAAAATCACAAGTGTTATCTAAGGATATAGATCACGAACCAGAGGTTGTTTTAGAAACAGAATCTCAAATAGTAGAGGTTCCATCCCCAGCGCCTGTAGCAGTTCCACCCCCAGCTCCTGTAGCAGTTCCACCCCCAGCGCCTGTAGCAGTTCCACCCCCAGCGCCTGTAGCAGTTTCGACCGATTCTGTTAGCGAAATATCTGAAGAATCTACTATAAAAAAATCCGTGGTATCGAAACCACCATCACCACCCCCTTCAAAAAAAGAAGATGGTAAAAAGAAATTGGTAGTAAAACGACGTAGAAGATGATAATTAATTAAATAAACGCACATCTTATTTGTATGTTATTACGTTTATCAATTTTATTAAAATCTATATGAAAGTTCTGTAAGTCTATTTCATAATAATCATTTAAATTAATAATAGGGTATTTTTTTGGAAAATATATAGCTGTTGTAAAGTATGGCGTAATAGTAATATTATATGCAATAAACTCTATAGATAAATTAAGGTTATCCTTAGAAGACAAGCAATTTGTATATATGTTTAATAAAGAAGTAAATGGAAGTTCAGATGGTGATTTTGTAAATATTATAATTTGGTCAATATAATATGGTTTTGAAATAATATTATATAATGGGGTTTTAAAAGGCACTATTTCATAAGAAATGATATCTCCCTTTGGTAGATGCGGTATATAATAAATCCCTTTATTATATTCTTTTGAAGAAACGGGTTTGTAATCTTTTTTAGAATTTAATAGTTTATAAAAATCATCTTTATTTAAAAAATTTCGCCTAATATATGAACTGTTAGAATGATAGGGGATCTTGTATAAAATATACTTAGAATATATAGGTATTACTTGTTTATCTATGTAATATGTGTTATATTCTTTAAATTTTTTAACAGGAATGTCAAATAAATCTAATAATAAATATGACATTTGTATATGTTTGAGTTTAATATTTATATAAATATTAAATTTAAACTAAATATTAGGCCTTATGTTAGCAATAGGATCTGGTTCCTGAGTTTTAATTTCAAAAATGTACTCTAATTGATTAGAAATATTTACAACTTGATTAGGAGTATCCTGTGCATTTATAACATCTTTCGTTTGAAATTCGTTAGCACTATTAATATTTGTAACAATAGTTTTTTTATTTTGTGTTACATTAAAAATTTTATCGTTAGGAAACGTATTAGAAAAGAATTCATCACTAATTTTAAATAATCCAGCTTGTTCTGATTGTTCTACATTACTTAAATCAGAGTCATTAAAAGTTTCTTTAGCCGAATTTCCATCAGAATTTAATAATTTTAATGTTATCCTATCTAATTTAGCAAGGGGGGATGAATAGAACATTGTATAATCATCGTCATCATTTTTGTAATATATATATTTCCGGCCATTATTAAATCCAAATTCTTTATCAAAATGTACTTTACAAAATAATTTATTAGAAAAAGTTTTAGTACTAATAATATTAGATGAAAATTCATCAACAGATATAAATAAGTATGGTTCTGGTATATAATTTTCATCTCTGGGTTTAGGTATTATAACACGTTTCATTTTAATAGATATAACATTTTTTAAAACCTGTTGTACTGATGGATTAGCCATACTAGATGAAGTATATTTTGTTCCATCCATACTAGAGCTGCCTTCTGCACCAAATACTATTCTGAAATTATATTTATCAAAGTCCTTATTAGATAGATCTCTATCTCTTGAACTAACTATTAGATTATGTGTTCTAATTGTAAGAGGTTGTTTTTTTTGCTCAGCAATTAATCTTGGAATATCTAATATAGTTTCGTAATATTTTGATAGATCCTGTTTTTCAAAAATATTAACCATTTTATCTAATTTTGTGTTAGTGTCTATAATTTGCTTAGACTGATTATTAATACTGGATTTAATAATATCCAACTCTATAGTAGGATTTTGTTTATTTTGAGATACTATATTTACCTTAGTATCAAACGGCTTATCTGGAACTATATCTTTCATTTCACTAGAAACTTGAAATTGTTTTGATACATTAAATTGGTCATTTATATCTGTATCTTGCGTCATATCAGTCATTAAATTATTAAAATCAATATTTGTATCAGGTTCCATTTCAGATAATTCTAATTGAATAGGCTCTGGTATTTTATTATCACCGTCAGTTAAAGATACAAATTGATTTTCTAGAATAGAATTCAATGGTTTAGCATCTTCTGATAAGTATTGGATATTTTTTTGAGGAGGTGGATTAAAAGTAGGAGTTGTTGGCTGTTGAGAGGAATTAGGATTTTGATCATTGGAATGACCTTGTTTAAATTTATTAATCTGTTCTTGTATGAATTGTTGCTGTTCGATTAATTGTTTCATTTGAATATCATTTTCAATAGACCCTGCATTTTTATTAGGTATGGGTTTTTGATTTTCTGGAAAACGCCTATACTGTTGTGGATGTTGAAATTGAGATTGTTGATTTAATTGAGATTGTTGAGAGTTTTGTAAAGCATTTAAATTATCAGGATTAGAAGTAGCAGTTTTAGATGCCAATTCGTACTCTGCTTGTCTAGAATTATTTAGTTCATTATAACGATTAGCGATATCATCGTTGGATACATTTATATTTTCTTTAAATTGTATAGGCTTTGGTATGTTTTCTCCAGATCCAATTTCTCTCATATTTTTTAATTCATTAAATTTATCGTTTGTATTTGAAATACCATTATTGTTTAAATAATTTGTAGAAGTAGATGTAGGACGAGTATCGATATGGTTTAATTGTTGAGAGGGGACAGTGTTTAAATCTCTATTTAATGAATTAATATTAGAATTAGAAACGGAAGATTTTTTTACAGTGTCTGTAAAATAGTTCATTGCAATATTAATTACTTTTTGAGACAAATAGCGGCTCGTATCAACATCTGACGTATTAGAATCTATATTAAATGTATTTCTTTGTTGAAAAACAGCTTTGACGATATTAATAAGCTCCTTTCTAAATTTAGGAGAAGAATTAATATCGGTATTTAGAGTGCTATTTATTTTTTTTTGTAATATACTATAAATTATATTAAAGTTTTCTTTTGAAAAATATAGTCGTTCCATTATATCTATAATATATTTTATATTTACATTTTTTCCCTTTATAATGATATTTTGTATTTACATTTGAAATTAAAAAAAGATAATATTTATATGTCTGAATATACATTTCCATTTGATACTTGTGAAAAACCTAATACATCTGGTATTGCACAGCCCTATTCAGTATTAGTAAATTTAATTAACTGTAGTATTATTTTTTATTATTTAATTAAAACAGAAAATAATAATAGTTTCTTATTATTAGGATCATTGCTTATATTTGAGTTATTTCATACTATATCACATTCTATTCATATAAAGGGTAAATTTCTATATACAATTACGCACGCCGCTGCGTTTCTATATAATATACTGCTTTTTAACTTCTTATATAACTATACTTCTAAATTTCCTCACAAGTATTATATTGTATTTTTAGCTTGTATTATTTTATTAGATATATATGCTTTATATAATTCATCAGTTATATATTTTATATTAACACAGTTCTTATTATTTGCATCTATTTTATATTATTATTATCCATTTTTACCAACAAAAATAAAAAATAAAATACATTGGATAGGTTTATCAGCAGTATTAATATATTTAGGATTCATAAATGAAAAAATAAATTGTAAAAAAATGTTAAAAGTGTATCCTAATTTTCCATTTCATATCATAATAGAATTATTTAGCATAATACCCGTTTACTTATTATCAAGTGGTTTTTATAAAGCATGAGTTATAAATAATTAAAATACCTAAAACTATTATAAAAATATATTATAATGAATATTGGTAATAACAATAATACAAACGCAAATACTTCTGGTAAATTAAATAATATGACTACGTATTATTCACACTTGATACCCGCGCCAAGTATAATTACTCCAGACGAAAATAAATCAATAATTACTATAATAGATTCTATGGATAGAAATAGATATTTATTTCCTAATTCTAATGATTATGTTATTACATTACCTTCTCCACTCCTAGATATTGTTGAAATTGAATTAATATCCGCCTATTATAAATATACTAACTACGAATTAGATGACCGTAATAATCGAATATTTTTATATAATGTATCTAAAAATGAACATATTACAGTACCTATATTGAAAGGTAATTATTCAACAGAAGAATTAATAAGTCAATATACGAGTCAGTACGAAAATATAACCAGTATTACAAATAATATAGATTATTCTATATCAATGAAGTATTCTTCTACATTAGAAAGATACTATTTTACTATAGATAATAATGATGTTATAGAATGTCATTTTAAGGGCGAGGAACAGACTTTTCCAAATAATTTGTATGGCACAGTAACAAAAGACACCAATATATTTTCTTATAAAAATGGTACTAATGGTATGTATTTTGGTTATTCTGAAAATAATTTTTCAAATAAATTAGAGATATTTTCAATGAAAATAATAAACAATAATCTTGATTCATATAACCATACAGTAGTACTTCAGTTTGAAAATATTAGACACTGCATTCAATTGGCGGAAACATTACAGCTTTTTGATGATTCATTAAAACTAACATTAGTGAATACTATTAATGGCGAAAATACTAAATATTTTTTGGAAAAGGCAAATATTAAAGGTTTTTCTATTATTTCAAAAAAAGAAATTCACATAATGGTTACATTGTCCGAAAATATAAGCAATGAATTAATTTTAAATCCAACACTATATACAAATATAATTTTAGGAGACATCATAAGCAACTCTATACGCGATAACTATGTTTTATTAGATATAAAAGAGATTAACAGAATACAGTCTATAAATAAAAATGTACAAGATAGTTACGTTAAAATACCTATAAATCAACAAGACCATATATACTTTGATAATACTAAAAATTATGGTAATATTAAATACTGTAATCCTATAATAAGATCGTTAGATCGACTTACAATAAACATAAAAGATAGAAATGGGAATTTAATAGAATCGAATGGATCTAATAATGTATTTGTATTTGCATTTAAATGCTTAAATAATGGACATACATTATCATAAATAAGGTCAATTAAAATAGCTAAATAGTAATTTACACTTATCTTATAATTTTTAACCTCATAAAGGTTAAATGTTATACTATGTATTTTTTTAATATTTTATTCATTACTTTATTAACATTATTAGGGTTGTTGCTGTTAATAAAACTATATCTATCTGGATAAAATTTATTCATATATTTGGTTAATTTTAATATAATATTAGGTTCTGTATCTGAATTAGGAGAATATGTATTTATAAGGATGTAGTAAGGAATATGTTTTATATTAGATCTATGATATATTAATGAAAATACACTAGATTGGCAGTGAATATTGCATACTATACAAACAAAGGGCGCCATTCTTATAAAATCTCTTATAAAAGGATAAAACATCTTATATCCAGAGCAGTCCCAAATTTGAACAGTTTTATTTTCAATTGTATATTTTTTTAGACATAATCCAATTGTAATAATAGGATTATATTGTTCAGTTGGATTTATTAGTGAGTGTATAATATGAGATTTGCCAGTATTAGAATCTCCTATAAAATATAATTGAGGCATATTGTATTATGATAATATATAAAATTTTCATCAAATCTTATGCGTCAATTTCCAATTATCAAACGATTTAATAAATTTATTTATCCTTTCTTTAACTTCATCTTGTTCATTATATTCTAATAGCTCTTTCGATGTTAGGTATAGACCATTAAAAGGGTTTTTTTTATGAAATACTAAATGGTTTAAAATTATAGACTTATCTACTATGTTCTTAGTATCAGGTAGTTCGATTGGTTCTACTATAGGAGTATAATAAATTGGATCTAAAAAATCAGACGGTATTTCTTTAGAATAATGATCACTTTTTTTATTATAATTAATAATTGATTTATCTAAATTAGATATATATGTATCTATAATATCGCTAACTGATATTTCTAATTGATCTATATTATAAAATCCAAATAAAATACTAGTATCAAGTAAAGCCTCCTTATTAACTAATTCTTTGTGTTGTGTTATATAATCAATATATTTAGGTTCAGATAAAGTAGTGTGTAAATGAATAAATACCATATTAATTAACTTTTCAATATCCTTAGCAAAATCTAAGGTAACATAATTAACTATATTAAGCTTACTATACCTCAATTCATGAATCTCGCAATATATACGTATTGAATACAATATGGGCAATATACTATGGAACAGTTCATTTATTTTAGAAATAAAAATAGGACTGTTTTTTAATCGATCACTTTTTAACGTATAGTTGATTAATATAATATAGTGATATAACTTATTAATTGTACTAATATATTTACAATGTACTGTATGAGTTTCATATATAGAAGTTTCTCTAAGTTTCTTATTTAATACAGATAATGTATTAGATAATTCATTACATTCACTAATCGCAAGTGTAATAAAGGGTGACAACACATCATCATTTAATTCTTCAAACAGTTTGAGTTGGTCGTCTATATTAGAAGAATCAATATGAATATTCATATAATCGGCCGGATGTATCTCAATAGGAGACTGATTAAAAAATTCTAATAAAATTTTAATAATATAGTTTCGTGTTATCTCTTTTTCATAAAACCCACTGTTCTCATCATATTTCTCTATAGTAATATAATATTTAATTAATTTTTTAACAATATCATTTGAGTTTGAAAAGACTTTTGAATTAGATTCTATTATAAGTTTAACTCTTGAATGAACTGAAACATTAGAATTATTAAAGATATCTAAAATCCTGTCTTGTAAATAGGTTTTATTTAATTTTGTTACAATTTCTATATGTGAATACCAATCTTGTGAAAAAATTGGAATAATAGAAACAATATTATTGTAATTAGTAGATTCAGGATTACATATATCAAAATCTGATATATATTTACTGAAGATTTCCATAAATTTTTCTTGTCTAAAAAAATATAGTAAAGTTGAATTACATTTATGTATTTCTGTATTAAGTTGTTTAACAAATAGTTTTATTGAATATGTAGGGATATTATTCTTTTCTGAGTAATTTATTTTAGTTAGCAGTTTTACTGAATTTTGGGAAGATCGTATAATATCGTATATATTATATATTATCATGCAAAATAACGACGACATTCGTTCGATAAACTCACCTGACTGTGTGCTTGTTAAATCATTTAAATAGGGGATCATTAATTTAATAAAATTAATATAGGTAGAAAAATCAGATATTCTAAAAGAATAATAATTTGAAGTTTGTAAAAACGTGTTTAATTTATTATATAGCGTTGTACAGGTAGTTTTATAAAAAATATAGTGGGTTACATTTGGTTTAAAACAAAAATATTCACAATATGACCATTTAGATATTAGTACTTGAAATATATTATGATAAAATAAATGTTTTTTTATTAAATAATCCACAGTTTCAAAATTAAAACAATCTTTAGGAAAAAATAAAGGACTGTTAAGTGTAAGAAATTGTTCAGAATAGAGTTTTGCTAACTTATATTTACTTTGGACATACAATGGATCATCTGAAATTTTACAAAATAAGTACCAGATAGACTTAATAAAATCTTTACTATTTTGAGCAGTAATAAATTTATATAGATGTTCTGAAGATATTGTTGTAGAAACTATATTTGTAATAGTATTTTTATTATGAAGTCTATTTAAAATAGCACTATCATTCGGATGTAAATTATTAGAATATGTATATGGTTCTTTTATATTAGATAACGAATCAGTAGGTTGATCATTAGGTGAATCATTAGGTGAATCATTAGGTGAATCGTTAGGTGAATCATTAGGTTGATCATTAGGTGAATCATTCGGTGAATCATTAGGTTGATCGTTCATTGAATCATTAGGTGAATCATTCATTGAATCATTAGGTGAATCATTAGGTGAATCATTAGGTGAATTTATTGGCAAATTAGATAAAGAATTTGTTGGTGACAATCTCTGCATAATATATTTGTATAATATTGCCTTTAAATAGATCTAATAATTCCGGTATTAAGTACTATATTAATCTTGAATTACATAAAGCTATAATTCAATAAATTGTCAAGTATCTTTTATACAACAACCTGCAAGAATCATAGTTCCTAACAAGCCTATGAAAAATTCTATTACGAATTTTGAAAAATCACCCCAATAATTATCTCTATTTGCGAATGTATAACATGTACAACCATCTCCATTAGGATACTTATCTTTATCACAAGTTCCTTTACAATATATATAAATATAACATTTACCAATATACATAAATAGAATTGGTAGGCTAAAATACTTTATAATATAGAGAATACAACAGATATATTCTTTAAACGAGTTTATTGCATTGGTATAACAACTTGATCTGTTGTTAGAAGATGTAATATTAATATTAATCGTAATATTATTTGGATTTATAGGATTAAAACTACTCCTGCATATAGGACAGGTATCTAATTTTGATAAACAAGATAGACATATTTTCCAAGAATTTTTTGTACAAACAGTACAGTTATGACCAACAGTTTTTTTTGAGTCATCCATGCATATAATGCAAGTTAGAGTATTACTTGTATCTAATATATTTTTAGGTACAATTTGGTTTAAAGACATTGTGATCAATATTAAAATGAATAAAAAAGTACAATCAAATTTAAATGAGGAATTATTACAATTAAACCATACTATTAATTTAGAACATAGCGATGTTTAAAAATAAACAAAATATATAAAAATATAGAGATATTTTAGAATATGGCAATATTTCTTTTAACCAATAGTGTATTAGATGTTATATGGGGTGCTACATGGTGGACAATGAAAAAAACTTATAATGGGATATATTATGTAATATATGGAGATCCTGAAGAACCAAATAAGATTGTAATTTCAGAGGAAGAAGTAACCCAAAATAAAGAATTATTAGATAAATTATTAGAGAAAACAGAAAAACAAGAGTCTGAAATAAAAAAACTAACTGATAATATTGAAATATTAACAAACTATATGAAAAAAAATCATGAATAAAATATATTTTTACTATAGTTAATATGAATTGTTAATACTTAAATATAATTAATAGATAATTATAATAATGAACAAATATTTTACAGATCATTTAAATAAATTATCATTAAAACAAAGACAACAATTAATAGGATATACTATAGATATTAATATTAAATCAAGATATTTTAATCAGAATACTGAAAATACAAATAATACAGATAATACCAAAACAAACTTTTCACAAAATACACATACAAATGAAAACTATAAATATGGGACTTCATTTTAATATTGGAGTATTATTAAACCTACATTTTATTCATAAAACAGTAGTTGATTTATGAATGAAAATAAAAAAATTTGTATAATATGTTAGTCAAATGAAACAAATATTTTAACATTAGACTTGCTTAATTTTTTTGTTGCAGATATAGACAATTCTTGTCTTTTTCTACGTGAATATTTACCAGAATTTTTAGGTTTTTCAATATTATAAATAGCTTTATAACATGTGTTCATATCATTTTCAATTACATCTAAATGCTTATTAATATAATGTAAGACAGAATTAGTAATGGTCCATCTAAAGAAATTTAATTGTCCAACTGTAGTTACAAAATAGTGTTTGTCATCATAGTAAAAATTAATTCGAGATCTCCTACAGAATGGGTCGAATTGTTTTTTTTGATATCCCTTTAGCTGTAGTTTATAATCTAAATATACAACAAATTCTTTTCTAGAGGGGTTTGTGCTATTATCATCTAATATGTTACCCGAGTCATCAATTAAATATGATATGTTGTTTTTTTTAGAATAATTAGTAACAAACCAATCCATTACTCGTAAAGATATTTTGGATTTTCCATTGATAATTGGCATTATTGTAGATAAATGATTGTCGTTTAAAAAAAACTTTTGCAAGGAGTTCATTAATAAGTCATGTTTTATGGTAGTTGATTTCACACTTTTACTCATAATAAAAAATATATGATTTTATGTTTTTAAGTAGTTATTTATTAATAGAGAAAATAACAAACAAAATATATTGTTATACAGGTAATTCGAGTAGTTAGCATAAGTTAGATAGTGAAATAATAAAATGTTGTTTTTTGTCATTTCAAAAAATTATATTGTGTATAATAATTATAATTGTTGCACTCATTAATAACAGATGATGCTAATATTTTTTATATTTAGCTGGTTTATAGTTTTTTACGATATCTTCACATTCTTTTTTTGTTAATTTGGAAGCATCAACATTTTTTGGTATAGCAATATTTTTAGAACCCTTCCGTATATATGGGCCATAAGGACCTTTCAGTATTTTAAGTCCCTTGAATTCTTTAATAGTATTATTAGATTTTTGTTTAATTTTTTCTATAGCCGCTTCTAAGGTAATAGTATCTGTATCTACAGATATATTCTTTTTTCCATGAGATATGTACAATCCATACTGTCCCTTTTTTAAGATTACTTCCGAATTATTATAATCTCCTAATTTAATAGGGTATTTTAACAATTCGGTAGCTTGTTCTAAAGTAATTTTAGTTATATCGGGATATTTAGATACGTCTATTGTAACATATCTTGGCTTATTGTCTTGATCGCCTATTTGTATGCAAGGCCCATATTTACCAAGATATGAATATATATTTTTATTTTCGTGAATTCCAATAAAATGTAATTTTTTATCTTTAAACTCTTTTTTTACAGAAGGGTCTGATTTAAGTTTAATAACTATAGGATGGAATGTTTCATATACCTTTTTAGTTACATCTGTCCATGTTGAATCAGAATTAGCAACCTTATCTAAATCAGATTCTATTTCAGAAGTAAAATCATAAGAATGAATATTTTTAAAGTGGGTTGCCATAAAATTACAAACAAGCGTACCTATCTCAGTCATAAAAATTTTATTTTTCTCAGATATAGATTTTACAGTACAAGTCTCTGTTTTTAGAGTATCTCCTTGTTTAATAGAAAGTTTTTCTAAAGATACTTCTTTATAATTATGAGTCGGCTCTTTTCTTGAATATTTTCTTTGAAATAATTTAGAGACAATAGAAGCAAATGTAGATGGCCTCCCAATTCCCTTCCGTTCTAACTCTTTAATTAATGATGCTTCTGTATATCTTGAAGGAGGGGTTGTATATTTCTCAATTGCTTCTATAGATGACGGCTTATATGTCTCTCCTATTTTAATAGAGTCAATCCACTTTTTATTATCTAATACATCATCTGAATATACCTTTTTATATCCTAAAAATAAGGTTTGTTTAAGTGTAAAATTAAATTTGAAACGATTATTACTTGTAGATACAAGTGTATAGTTATAATGTTTCTCAGAGTATTGTTTCATCTGTGATGCAATAGTTCTTTGGAAAATCATTTTATATAGATTTTTCTCGTGTAGGCTATAGGAACTATCTAAATTATTAGCCCCGATATCAAGAGAAACCGGCCTTATACATTCATGTGCTTCTTGTGCATTTGATACTTTACTTTTAAAGAAATTTTTTTTAAAATAATCTGGATAATGGTCATTGCAATATTTTTCAATAGCTTCCATAAAAGAGTTAGATATGATAGTAGAATCTGTCCTCATATATGTGATTTTTCCTTTTTCATATAATTGTTGTAGTATTTTCATAGTAAGAGTAGGAGATAAGCCGAATCTAGTACTGGAATCTTGTTGTACTGATGAAGTAATATAAGGAGGAGGAGCAGACCTAACAGTAGATTTTTCAGTAACATTGTCTAATTTATAAATATGATCTAGTAATTTTGGTAATAACTTAATTACTTTATCTTTTTGTTTAACTGTTTTACAATATGTAGCATTAATCGATTTAACTACTTTAAATGTAGCTGTTATTTCGTAAGTTTTAGTAGATGAAAATTTTTTTATATCAGATTCTTTTTCATATAACAATTGCATTGCAGGAGATTGGCATCTTCCAGTTGATAATTTAGGTTGAATTGCTTTCCAAAGAAGTGGTGATATTTCGAAACCGATTAATAGATCAAGTATGCAACGCGCCTGTTGTGCCTCAAACAGGTCCATGTTTAATGTTCTATGATTATAAAATGCATCTACTACTGCTTTTTTAGTAATTTCGTTAAAACAAATTCTTTTAGTAGTATTCATGTCTAAATTTAATACTTCTATTATGTGGTATCCAATAGCTTCACCTTCTCTATCAAGATCAGTTGCAATAATAACTTCATCTACCTTTTTCTTTACTTTTTTTAAATTAGTAACTACTTTTTGTTTTTCTTTAATTATTCCATAAGTTGGTTTAAAATCATTTTTTATATCAATAGATTTTATTTTGTTAGCAAAATAACGTATATGACCAAAAGAAGCTTCTACAATAAAGCTATGATTAGGAATAGTATTTAAAAATAACTGGATTTTATTTTTTTTTGCGGGTGATTCTACAACAACCAAATATTTCATAGTTTACTTAGAATAAGATTTGAATTATTTAAATCAATTTTATTTGTTTTAAATTTAAGAAAACAATTTTAAATTCACATTTTATACAAAGACGGATAATGTCTGAAAATAATGATATTCTTGAGTATATTGTTCAGTGTTTATTAAATAACAAATCTGAACACAAATCCCAGACATCTACTACTAAATTAAAAAAATTTAATATAGATAGAACGGAAAACTGCCTATTAAAAAGAAATTTAAATTATATAATACAGCAAGAAGTATTGCATGATAACTTAGATATGATTTATCGCCAATTTGAATTAGAACAAAATATAAGTGCAATACATTTTTAATTAAGATAGTAAAAATATTACTATAATTTTATAATCTTAATATATACATTATGTCTAATAATATTGATACACACGAAATAATGATGTCTCCATTGTTATCTGATAGATTAAATAGAATGGATAAGAAGTTAGACACTATTATTAAAGAATATAATGATATAAATTGTAAATTTAATAAGATATTAGAATTATTAGAAGATAATTCTAATAAATGGAATGATAATAAAAAGGAATATATAAGTTTATTAGTAGAAAATAAAGATGTATCTAAACATAATATGGATTTTTTGAATGAAAACAGGGAATTATATTTAGAAGAGTTAAATAAAATTCAAAAAAACAATAGCACTTTATTAAATAATATATATAATCCTGACTTAGATGTACGTAGAAATAATAGATATTGGAGAACTTCTGGAAATAATACAGTAATGAAAGCACCAAGCGGATTAGGAAATATATTATGGCCTTGGAATTCTCCATGGAGTAAATCCGAAGACTCAAGTGATTAGTTTATAATTCTTATCTATGTAAGGATATACTGTATTTATGAAAAATTTATACCGCATTTTATGATGACAACAGTCTTTACATAAGTAAATTTTATAATAGGTATTTTTGTAATATATTACACTTGTTTTTGATGTCAGTTGTCTACAAGATTCTATAAAACAAGGCTTAATCCAACCAATATAAGGATAAGACGCGTATTCTTTTTCATTATAATTATTTAATGATATTGGGGAAAAAATATTTGTTTCCATTATATGGTAAATATATAATATATGAAATCTTTATATTATATATTAGTATTTAGAAACTATATATATTGAATAACTTTATATGAATATATAATGGCAACAGATAAACCTGTAGAAGCTAAAAAGAAAAAAAAATCGGGTGGGATTCTTAGTTGGATACTTTTCATATTGACTCTTCCAATATGGCTACCCGCGTGGGCTATTGCAGGGGGTTTTTTTCTTATTTTTGGAATTATTAGTTCAATAATAGGATTTATATTATCAATACCCTTTAGAGTATTATAAATGTATTATTGGGAAGCTCCATTAGGAACATTTGTCTGTAATCCTTGAGCACAGTGTTGATTAGCAAATGTAGATTGGCAAGATTGTTGATTAGAATTTGGCACCTGGTTATTTTGAGCACTTAGAAATTGTGCTGGAGTTGTAAAGGCACAGGTTGCTTCCGAACCTTCCGGTACTTGATTAGTTTGTACATCTTCTAAATTATTAGAAGGATTGCTTGCATTCATTACACTTACATCTTCAGAAGAAGCTTTTTGTAATGCAGGATGTTCTATTCCTGATGGATTTTGAAAATCTTCGTTATCGGGGTCACCTGCGACTACTGCACCTAACTCTTTACGAATATCTTTTAATAAACTAAAGTCTTCTTTAGTTTGGGGTTTTCCGGGTTTTGCAGATGGTAACCAAGAACTTTGGCCAGGTGCTGCAACTGATAGATCGGTATTAATGAGTCTGTATTTATTTGCAGTTTGAAGAGTTATGATAAATGCAACTGCTACCATTAAAGCAATTGATGGATCTCTTGTAGCTAATAATACAATAGTAAAAGCAAATCCTATACGAACAAATATATTATCCATTAAGTTTACGAGTGAAGGAGGTAGTTTGGGTGCGGCAAATCCGGCATATAAACCAATAAGTACTTTAATAGTAGTATTAATATATATGTTATCGAGGCCTCTATTTAATATAGTTTCTGTTTCTTGAACTATATTTTTGACTACATCATTTAACTGATTCATTATATACAATATTTAAAGATTTTATTTTATATATTTAGAGTATATTTATAATTTAATTTGTTAATTATAATTCTTAAGTATAATAGTAATGTTTATTATTAAAATTTGATAAACATATTTGTAAAAAAATATATAACATCAACATGCCTATAATTACAATTAAACTTCATTTAGAACCAACTGAAACAGTAGAAGATATTACTAAAGTATTAGATAAGTCTAAAATTATTTCTGTACAAACAAATCATACACCTATTTCTGCAACAGAATATGCAAAAAGAAAAGCAGCTAATAAACACTATCTATACAAAGAATGGCTTTCTATTTTTAAACCAACTTTGAGTAATTATTCTAATAGATCTATACTATTAAGACATTCTATACAATTTGATAAATTACTTAAAAAGTGGGAGATTATACAACTACCATCCGGTAAAAATTTGTATTACAATAATTCTTTAAAGGGATGGATTACATCTGTTGACAATAAAAACTTTTTAAATAAACTATTAAAATGTACTGATACTATAGAAAATACATCCTTTGATGATTCACTTTCTGAATGGAGTGGAGACGAAGAAGCAGACGAAATCTTAAGTAATTATACATACTCTCATTATAAAAAGGGGCTTCTTTTAATTTCTAAAGATAATTATATTGAACCAAATAAGAAATATTTTCATAATGGTTATTGGAATAAGACTTTACAAGGTTGGGTTTTTAGTAAAAAATACGAAGAATCTCTTAAACAGAAAGGAGCAACCTTTATAAATTAGAATTACACTATATATATTTGAGTAACAAGTAAGACGATAATAACCACTCACATTTTTTATTTGTAAATATATTATAAATAATGACTGATATTGATAAACTTGTAGAATGTTATAGAACGAACCAATACTCATGTTCAAAAAAACCTATAGATACTTTCTTTAATATAGATACAATATATGTAGTGGGGGATATTCACGGAGATTTTAATGTACTTCTACGAAGCTTAAAAAAAGCGGGTATTATAAAAGGGATTAATAAAAATAATAGGTATAAATGGATGATAAAAGATGCACACGTCGTGCAATTAGGAGATATTTTAGATAAGGGAGGGAGAGGTATTTCAAGTGAAGCACAGGCAATGGAAGAATATCATATTTACGATTATTTAAATCAACTAGATATAGTCGCTCAAAAAGAAAAGGGAGCTGTTCATTATTTAATTGGTAATCATGAAATAATGAACATGTTAGGAAATTTTAATTATGTACATAAAACCCATCTGGATAGCACTGGTATAGATTTAAGAAGGCAATTATTTAAACCAGGTGGATATATGGCTAAATTATTAGCGTGTCATTCGTTCGGTATTTTAAAAATAAACAATTGGTTTTTTTGTCACGCAGGAATATTACCACAACATGTAGCTAATAAATCAATAACTGAAATAAATACTTTAATTAGACAAATATTAAGGGGCGAGCGATCAAGAGAATCGCTTAGTTCAGATGAAATGGGTATGATATTTGGTCCAGAGGGATTTTTATGGAATAGGAAATATAAATATGGTGATCAAAATAGTTGTAACCTTTTAAAAAATACATTAATAAATCTAAAAGAGCCAAACGGTGGCATGATTATAGGACATACACCACAAAAAAAACTAAATAATATGTGTAATAAAAAATTATGGTTTGCTGATGTAGGATTATCTGATGCATTCGGAGAAGACTTTAATTCAAATCAAATATTAAAAATAACAAAAGAAGAAGATATAGAAATAATATCATAATTTTAATTAAAATCTATTTTCCCATTATCATCAAGAGTACCTACTAAAATATATTTGGTATTATAAACTAGTTTTTTTTTAAAATCAAAATAATAAAATTTATTGTCTCTTTTTTGTTTTTTTAAATTTATTTTATCTAATACGCTTAGAGGTGCTGGCCCATCCTCTATAGAGTTATTTGAACCTTCATTTTCAAGTAAAGGGGTATCATTTATAGATAGGTCTTGAGTAGTATTATTTATTACCGAATCGTTTAAAGTATCATTAACTATAACACCTTCGCCCTTTATATCTATTTGTACTGATGGAGAATCGGAATTATTAGAATGAACAGGGTGTTCTTCGTCATCTAAATCACTTGATGAGGGAGAGTATGCATCATCTATATTAAGTTTGTCTGTAATAACGCGTGTTAATTTTTTATTAGACATTTGAGGATTTATTAAGTCGTTTAGTTTTCCAGATAATTTAGATGGGGAAGTATTAGACATATGTCCATTAGTATTATCAAGATCTTTCAATAATTTATCCATAGAGTCACTGACAGATGTAATATTAATCGTTTCCTTTTTTTGATTTTGTAGCTGAGATAATTTTTTAGACAGTTCTAAATTTTTGTTATTTTGATCTTCTTTAAACTCATTTAATATAGCCTGTCTTTTGGACTCTTCCTCTTTTAATATAGCTTCCCTTTCGTTCTTGGCTTGTTGTAATATGATTTTACGCCTTTGTTGTTCAGCTTCTTCATCGTTCTTATAAATAACAACTGGTGTAATATCTAAAATATCAGGTTTGAAAAAAGCGGTTTCTTTGAATTTATTAGCAAAATCATTAACAAGTGATGAAGGTATATTTGGACTTTGTTCAATTAATCTATCTAATTCAGATCTACATTTAACTATAAAATCATATCCATCAGATGTTCTTTGTGAAACCGGTAAAGACAACTCTACAGATATGTTACGAGAAAATTTACTGTAAGAAATACTTGCCGCACGATGTCCTTCTAATAATTCCGAAACTCTTAAAAATTGAGCTATTGTAGTAATAAGACCAGCTGTTAAATTTAAAAATCCTATAGCAAGTGGGACATACGCAGCCCAATCTTCGGGAAAACTTTTTTGTGCAAAATTAGCTGTACCCGTAATAGTCGATATTACAATAACTGGAAGGGCAAATCTTAAATTTTGTGAGTTATACTTCATATAAGATTTATCGTGAAGATATCTATAAGAACTACCTATTTCAGACCAATTTTTTAGTATAAGTTCTTGTTGAGAATGCCATACAGGAATTTTATTTGGTTTGACAGGTTTTTTTTCTTCAGACATAGTTTTTATATACTAATAAATTATTGATCTTAGAATTACTCAATGTCAGAGTTAATTTCACAAACATCTTCTTGAATATTAACAATTTCTTTAGATTTTTTAGATTTCTTAGATTTTTTAGTAGGAATTTGTGTATAACTGAGTGTTAGTTGATAGTCTATATCAGATTCAGTTGTATGCTGTTTAACTTCAATAGGCAATTCATATACATCGTATTCCAGTTTTTTATAAACTCTAAGTCGTTTATCAAACTGTCTTGGAAATAATGAAAAGTTATCTACTAAATCATATGCGACAGGAGTATTAATATGTTGCTTTCGAGTGATTCTTCCAATAGATTGTTCTATACTTGATTTTGGAGTTGTAAAAATAACAGCATCAAGTGTTGGTATATCCAAACCCTCTGAACTCATGGGGTATGTTCCCAGAATAACTGATTTTTGTTCTGACTTATCTAATTCAGCCTGTTTCATACCACCTATGTAATATCCTACTGTTGTAAATTCAGAAGCAAGCTTAAATAATTCTGTTAAATGATTTCTTCGATCACTTAATACCAAAGTCTGCCTTCCTTCTTTTACCAATTGTTTTAATATAGATTTAATCAGTATATTGCGTGATACATTTCCGGCAATATTGTTAATAAGTCTAGGAATACATACTTTACCATAGGCAGATAATTCCTCTTTCTTGTATTGTTCATTGTCATCATTATAACGTATTACATTTACTCTAACAAGTTTATCATCTCTTTTGGCAACCTTATATACCATGGGGCCCAGGAATGATTCAAAAACGTGGGACAAACCATCTGCCCTTTTAGGTGTAGCAGATAATCCTAATGAATAATATGAATTTACCTTGGGCAAAGATCGACTAAATACTTCTGCTGCTATATGATGACATTCGTCGACAATTACAAAGCCAAATTCTCCAAAAACCTTATCTACATCATATTCCTTGGAGGATAGACTTTGTAACATTCCTATTACAATGTCTTTTTGTTCTACTTGGACTTTACTTGCTTGCAATATTCCTACACGAGCATTTGGTAGAAATTCTTCAATTCTTTTTATCCATTGATTTAACAGAAACTCTTTATGTACAATAACTATTGTTTTTCTTTTAAGAATAGAAATTAGATATAGCGCCATTATTGTTTTTCCCCAACCACAAGGAACACTAATAATTCCGCCTTTAGAATGGGTTTTAAAGGGACCATCTTTACAACTATCTAAAAATGCATTAATAATAGGCTTTTGCTTGTCGCGCAATGATCCTTTAAATGATAGGTCTATAGCAAATCCCTTTGTGAGTTTTATTTGATCAGGTTCGCCATATTCTTTAAAACCAATATGTTTAGGAATATATAATTTTTTATTACTCTCTAAGTAAATTGGGTATGGTTCAGGAGAAGCACCATACTCTTCATTTACGTATGGTTTCACAGTTAGTTCTTTTTTTAAAGATTCTAATTCTTGTAATGTTAAAAATTGTTTTATGATAGAGTACCCACGTTTTGTTAAAACTGTCTTTACCTCCTGTTTTTTAAACTTAATAACTTTGTTTTTAGAGACAAGTTTAGGTGGCATTATTTATTAATATAGATTTAATATTTAAATAGATATCAAATTTATATTATTTAGAACGATATAAATTATTAAGTTTATAATAAGTCGAATTACAGTAGTTGTTCTTCTATATTAGATAGCTTATTAGGACTATTCCAATTTAATATATTATTATATTTAACAGAAAAATCACTTGGTCTTAATATAGTCCAATCTGTAGAACTATTTAGTAATGAACATTTAGTATAAATATATCCCACAAGAGCACTGCACCAAAAACGGTCTGTTTGTTGTGGTGTATTATCTGTGCGGTCAAGAGCTTGAATCCAATCGGAGGGTACAATATCGTAAGGTTTTTTGTATACAACATCGTGAATTTGGGATAATATAGTATCATTGAATATATTGGGAGAACATTGAACACGTCGGACAAAAATAGAGCTATTATTTGCTTTACATTTGTTATATATTTCATCAAAGGGGGTAATTTGTACGCCTAATTTAGTAACACCATCTTGAGGATCAGGAGAGCCTTCCCAACTAGACTCCCATATGTAATATCCTTTTAGGGAAGGGTGAATAAAAGAAGGATCTTTTAATACAAACGCTACGTGAGAATAATTACTATGTGTAAAATACTTAATCGCTTTATTAAATAGACCCATTAGTCCATATTCTTGGATATCAAATAATAAGATATCGCCTGTTTTTAGATTAAATGCACTCATATGTAATATAAACATAAAAAATATTTAAATGGTTATTACCATAATTATCATATAGTAATATTTTTCATACATTTTAATTGGGATCCACTTAAATGTTTATTATTTTTATTATATTCTGATAATTTTACAATAAGCATATTCCCATGATTATCACTATACCCCATCTTTTGAAAACCTAATTTTAGAAGCCTTGTTACACAAATATGACACGGTCCCGAATTTAAATTCATATCTTCAAATGATTTACTCTTATCATTTGAATTACGGACACACCACACTACATATTTTTTTAGATCGTATAATGCATTATGTGTGTTGTGTCGTTTATTCGTCTTGTTAAAAACAGTACCTTTTTTTATTTTTAAGCACAACAGAGTTCATGAATTGTAAAGCAGCTGCCATCTCAGCGTGCATACAACAGTCGTGTTTTCCAAGAAAACTTGTACGCTCATTCGTATTATATCCAGTAGCTATCACTCTATTTCCACGTGTAATAACAGCACCGTGTTTGTGAAGACAAGGTGACTTAGAAGCAAGTTCTGTAGCAATGGTCTTTACCTTTCTGGAGAAAACGGAGTTGGTCACTGACATTTTTTTTATATTTAATATAAAAATTTATATTTTGATATCAAATTTATAAATAATTAGGTTTCATCAAGAAAATAACATTTCCCGTACATTATCTACGTGTAGTTTATTAACAGAAATAGCATTGTTTGCCAAACAGTTAATATTACCATTACAATCATTATCAGATGTGTTGTATTTTAAAATATCATTTTGGTTTAATAAGGGATTTATATCTTTAATAAGTTTATTAGTTGTAAGACTCATACTATTCATTGAGGTTAGCATTTTATTAATATTATAGGTGTCTATTTGACTAAATCCTGTATCTTGTACGGTTTGTGCAACTAATATATTAGTATTCATTGCATCTTGAATAGAATATAGTTTATCTTTTGTCGAGGAATCAATTGATAATGTATCCATTTTTTCTACAATATCATTGACCTTTTCACTAACCATATTAGCCTTTTCTAAAGAAGTATTAAGATGACTATTGGTATCTTCTATGCTAAATAAGTTAATATCGTATTCGCCACCACCACTTAGAACATTTACATATTTTATTAATAGTGTCTCACCGCATCCTGTTATAATATCATTAGGATTGGATTTTTTTAAAGTTTCTACCAAGGCTAACCTTTTTTCAGCTGCATCGGCAAGTTTTTGACGCTTGGCCTTCTCCGCCTCGCGCTTTGCTTTTGCCTCCGCCTCGCGCTTTGCTTTTGCCTCCGCCTCGCGCTTTGCTTTTGCCTCCGTCTCGCGCTTGGCCGCTTCTTTTTTCTCCTCCGCCTCGCGCCGCGCCTTGTCCTCCGCCTCGCGCTTAGCCTGCTCCTCCGCCTCGCGATTGGCCTGCTCCTCCGCCTCGCGCTTAGCCTGCTCCTTGGCCTCAAGCTTAGCCTGCTCCTCCGCCTCACGCCTGGCCCGCTCTTCGGCCTCGCGCTTGGCCGCTTCTTTTTTCTCCTCCGCCTCACGCCTGGCCCGCTCTTCGGCCTCGCGCTTGGCCGCTTCTTTTTTCTCCTCCGCCTCGCGCTTGGCCGCTTCTTTTTTCTCCTCCGCCTCCCGCCGCGCCTGCTCCTCTGCCTCGCGTTTGGCCTGTAACTTAAGACGAGCATTCTCGGCGTTCCGCATCGCTTCTTCTGCATCCTTCCTCTCTTTGGCTGTTTTCGCGTGTGTTTTTTGAATTGTGGCATCGGTTCTTTTGGTTAATACTTCCAAAGATTCCTCGCCTTGTTTTAGTGCTGTTTTCTCTTCGGACGTGCCTGTGGTCTTTTCTATCTGTGTTTTAACTTCATCTGTAGTAACGACTTTGAGACCCGAAGTTATTTTATTTGGATTTAGTGCGAGATTTTCCAATTGTTGTACTCTTTGCCCCAAGTACTTTTTTTCATTTTCCACCAGTTCACTTAAAGCATCTGTATCGTTATTTTGAACAAGTTTCCCATCGTGAACCGATGATCCCGCGGCCGTGACACCTGTTGCCAATCTTGAAGCCCCAAGAGCTTGTTGTCGTTGCTCTGCGTTAAGAGGTTTGGCTTGTCTTGCTGTGTTCCAAATATCACTTAGTTTACGGCGTACTAAGCGCATCTGATCTAGATTCTTTTCTTTACAGCGAGTATTTGTTTCATCAGGTTCACAATAATCTGCCTTATTATTATTATCCTTAAAATGACACCCCCATTTTTGGTCGTGGTTAGAACGCTTTAACTTAATTCGTTTAGAGCCACATTGGTAAAGAGGGTGCTTTTTTTTATGAAGATTGTTTTTTTTCACTATATTAAGCAGGGCTGGGTCACCAGTTCTCAACATTTTAAGGAAAATGTTTTGAGGAACCCTCTCATTTCCTAAATTACTCTGATATAGACTGTATATTTTTTGTTCAATTGGCCCCACACCTCCCTCCCCCCTCTCCCATGCATCCGCACCCCCCTGTTGATACGGTTTGCTATATGTTTCCTCGTATTTTTTAATAGCATCTATTACTGTCTTATATAGGGAGTTACTCTTGTAAGTTTGTAATAAGTCTTGTATATTATCTACATTTATCTTCGCTTTAGAACCATCGTCTCCCATTTTGTGCCAAATGTCAGCAGTTTCACTAAGTTCTCCGCCACCTTGCTGAATTTGGGGTAATAAATCCAATAGTTTATCAATTGTATTTGTATCTTTAGTTATAACTGGTATGTCTGTATCATTAATATAAGTTATAGCAGATGTTTCGTTGGTATTCAACTCATCTAAATTCTTTTTATCTATATTTTTATGAATGACTTTTACTAATATAAAAAGTTCAACATCATTTTTATTATTATAAAAATCAGAACTATCTATCAAATCTAATTTGTTATAAGCCTCTAAATTTGTTTTTTTTAAAATTCCTGCCAATTTTTGAACAACCAACCTTAATGACTTCAACTGATGAAGTCCGATACAAGAACGTCTCCTTTTTTGTTTTATCCATATAAAATCTTTATCAATTTTTGATATTATTTTATTACGAAGTTCCTCATCTATAGCAATATCATCACCAAGAATTGCTGTTGTATAGTGTGATCTAAACCATCTTGGTCTTTCATTCCATTTTTCTAACCATTCGCTTTTCCCGGGAGGACTATCACCAAATTTATCTAAATAATCAACATCATCGCAATTATTAACCGCCGCTGCCTCGGTCACCGCCACATCCTGCTCTACCGCCTCCTCTGCTACATTGGATGTTCCCGTCGCAGTAGTAGCTGCAGGTACTGCCTCATCCTCTGCTACATTGGATGTTCCCGTCGCAGTAGTAGCTGCAGGTACTGCCGCCTTCTGCTCCACCGCCTCCGTTGCCTTTTTTCCCATAGACAATAAATCTGTATGTGCTGTCGCGCGTGCTGCTTTTACATCCGTCAATTTATATGCGGTACCAGTATCATATATTAATTGTGGTAGTTCTTTATCATCAACCTCATTATTTAATAATAGAGACAATAAAAATAAAACAGGTAAATTACGATATATATTACGTAAATAAGATGGTTCTGTAGAAGTAGGCGGTGATATATCTTTTTCTAATTCAGTAATTAATTCGTTTGCTAAAGTACGAAATGCTCCTGCAGCCATCCAATACAATGGTTTATCCTTTTTAGATGATACTAAATCATTTACACCATCATAATACTCCTTTGATGTAGTGTTTTTCTCATAATAACAGGTTAAAGTTTTATGATCTACAGAACAGGGTATTGATTCGTTTGTTTTTCCAATACATAACTCTGCCTTTTTACTTTCGATTAAATCAAAAAAATTCTGCTCTACATCTTCGGCTAATACAGGAAATTTGCCATTAGTGTAATCATCAAAATCAAACTTTTTGCTATCATATTCAAGAGGACAAGTATCTTCTTGATCTCTTTTAGCAAGTTCCTCTCGTAATTTAGCAATTTCTTTTTGATATTCTTCTTCTGATTTATCAGACTGTAACTCACGCAGAGCAGCCTTATATTTATCAAGATCAATTTGCAATTCTGCAATTCTATCTTTATTCAATTCGTCCTGGTCTGAAAGAGACGCTATATATTGTTCTAATTCAATCACGTATATAAAATTCTCGTGAAGTTTGATATTATTAACTTTATACTCTCTTTCTAATTGCATAATTTTTTGTTGATCTATTGCCTCTTTCTCTCTTAGATTTTTTTTAAATATAGCAAATGCTTTTTGATAATCTAAATGGCATTGTTTAGCAGATTTTTTATGTTCATTTGAAATAAGAGATTCTTCCTTGAAATTTTTTGCAAGCGCCTGTTTAAGTAATTGTATTTCTCTTTTGTGTCTTCTATTATTTTCTACAGCTTGAAGTTTCTCTTTATGTAGATTTTGATGACAATCTCTTATATTAGATTGGAGTAATCTACGTTCTGTTTTAGCAGCCATTAGCTGTCTTTTTTGAGCAGTAATAATTTTAGAATTATCTCCCATATATAATACATTAAGACAATAATTTATATCTTTAAAACTAATTATATTAAACTAATTCTGCACAATTAAATAGTTTGCTTTAGGTATAGTCTTCATGGAGGTTATGTGAGATTCTATTGTAGAATATAAAGACAGTGAAACTTTTCCATAGTGAATATGTAATACATCCCATTTATTATAGTTATGATTATAATAAGAAGAAACATAGCAATGATCGGTATGTTTAAATACGTTTATTAATTCAAGGTTTAATTCTATCGTAAGGACTCTTGCAATACCTATTATTCCTTTGTCACATAAAACATTATATAATCCGTATGTATCTGACATTTTTAACATAAGATCAAATGGTTGTTCAATATCAATATTCAATTCTAATAATTTAGAAATACTATCAAGTGAATTATAATTCATATTTGAATCTGTTATAAATTCTGATTTAAGTTGTTTTTTCTCATCTATTATGTGAGTATAGCTAAGGGGAGGGTATAATGTAATAGGCAAAGCCTGTTCTTTATTACGATTCTTTGAGGTTAAATAAAATGCGATAGGAATTCTTAGTCCGATAAACTTAATACCTATTATATCATATTTTAAATTAGACAAAACATTTTGAATATTTGAAATAGGATAAAACTGTTTCATTTTTATATGAAATGGCATTAGTAAGGTTGGTTTTAGAGAGTTATGTACAATAGATGAACAAATCTTTAAATTATCGAGGGCCGACTTGTGGAATATTGATTTGCCTTTTAATACTTTACAAGATTCAATCAAGAATGTCCACTCTTGAGAATGTCTAAGTAATTCTCCATATAAAATTGTATCTGAAAACAATTCTTCAGATGCAGAAAGAGGAACAGATATTATTTTAGGTATGAAATTGTTTTTAGACTCTAAATCAATTAATAAGGCTATATTTTCATTTAATATTTTAGTTAAATATAGAATATATGGTTTCCCCCTTGTAATATTACAGACGATCATAGGTTTGGTATTTAAAACATTTAAAAGATGATCCCCATAATATTTTTCAAACATATTAAAAATATTTAATTTATATCTTTCTTGTATTCTTGTAATAATGTTTGATTTCGAACGAGAGTTTTGAATCATAAATCCATTATGACGTCCGAATGAAATTTTGATAGAATCCATTATATAATCTAAATTTAATAATACTTTAATATCAAATTTATTATAAATTACCGTATAAAGATAATACTTTATTTATTATAAGATAGCGAATGAGTAATACTATATATACCCCTACTGATTTATTAAAATATAAACATCTTGGTAAAAAAAGATTTGGACCATACTTTTTAGAGGAATGGCTGAGTCATATAGAATATTTAGATAATGTACCAAAAGACTTTTCTAATAAAGATTTTATAATATCTAAATATCCTAATTTTCATTCAATATGTAAATTTGTGAATACATATATTAAACCAGATGGTATAAAACTTTATGAAATTGAATATGAAATAAATGAAAAAATAGTAAGCAGAGGAAGATATAAGGTAAAACAGAGAGATGTATTTAACATTAAAGAATTTCCTAAATGTGAAATAGAGTCCAATAAAGACACACTTACAGATAATTTTGCTAAAATTGAAAAAGAAAAATGCGATATTGATAATGTAAATAAACCACGGGAATCGTCATTTAAATTATTTAAAAGTGATTCTATACGATCTAAAATGCAAACCCATTGTATTATAGATGATATACCAAAACATAAAAAACATAATCCAAGAGAGCAAAAATATAATAATTCTTCGAACATAAAATTACCAAGACAGCCCAGAAAACCCTTATATTCACTTGTAGTAAAAAATATACCTAACGATATGGAAATATATGAAATACAGAATGAGTTATTCTCTATATTTTCCAACCGCGGCTTTGACAATAAGCTACATAAAGATAATAATAGTGTATGTAAGGTAAATATATTAAAGACATCGGATGGCTATCCAAGAGGAATAGCATTTGTAGATTTTTTTTATAAAGAATCGCTTGAAAAAATATTTAAAAGTTGCGAGAGATTTAAATTGGGATTTAATATATTAGAATTAGAAATGAAAAAATCTAAACGTTAAAATAACAATCATCACATTCATTGAATCCAGAAATTTCATCAAAATTATTAGTTCTATTTAATAATTCGCTTTTAGTATATAATGGCTTTGATTCAAGTGAATCAGTAGGGACTTGTTTAAAAACATATTTTTCATCTTTAAGATTTGCAAAATCATCGTCTTTTAGATTAGCAAAATATTCGTCAAGATTTGAAGTAGATTCATTATTAGTAACATCAATTGTAGCTGGCTGAAGAGGTTCTACTAATTTTTCGTGGGTATTTTTATTATCGGATTCTTCTACAGATAAATATTTCATAAAGTCTTCGTTGGCAGATGAATTATTAATATTATTTAATTCAGATTCATCTATAATAAGACCTGCTTTAGAATCATTAGAACGGTTATCATAAGATTCAGGTAAATATGCGTCTTCTATCGTTTTTTCTTTTCCAACTAAATTATCATAAGATACATTATCAAATCGATCTTTAGATTCATCTGATAAATCATTTATATCGGGGTCTGTTTTAAGTTGCATATGAAAAAAAATAATAACTAATAAATAAACAATAGCTGTAATTATAAAATCAATATCCATTTATATTATACGTATATTTATTTTTTACTAAATTTACTAATAATAATTACAATTTATTAATATTTTTAATAAGATTTAACAAAATATTTAATTGCAATGGTTTTTTAAGAACAATATCGATGGTATAATATTCTGTAAAATCAGTAACATTAACATCAACAGAATTGTATAATGATATAGACATTATATTTACATTTTGTATAGAATCAAACGTATATATAGATGGTGTAATAAATTGGTCAGTTTGTGTATTAATGTACTGAGCAAGAAGATTTCCTGCATTAAATCTATCTTTAATTGTATATAACTGGCATTCTAAGTTATGATTATGCACTTTGTAAATATAATTATTTGATTTATAATATGCTACATTGGTTTTATGATTAACTTTATATTTGATATTTTCTATAGAAGTAATTTTTTGAATTAAGGAATCTATAGTTTTTTTAGAACATTTTTTATTAAATATATTATCTGAAATAAATTCACCGTATGATATTATGATAGGAGTATTTTTATTAACAAGTGGTATATATTTCTCTAAGAAAGAATCCATAAATATAATGTTTTAAATATAAAGCTTTAAATATCAAATTTAAGTTTGAAATATAAATTTGATATTTTATTAAATATAAGTTACTGAAATATATATAATGGCTAAGTCTAAATCTGTATCTAATGTACAAGCAATTTGTCTATACCCTGATAAGACTATCAGAGAATTTAAAATAACACCATCTATTGATGTAAATAAAATAGATTATAATAAAATATCATCAACTGTATTTAGAAGCAGAGGACAAGGAGATCTATCAAGAGAAGTAGATTTTAAATGGAGTGGGGATACGCTAAGTGTTTATTGTTGGACAGAAGGAAAAGAATCATCTATAAATCAACACGATATGCCCCCTCCTATTGATAATAATTTATACTATGGGGAGATTATAGTAATACGTCATTCTAAAGGGGTTCTAAAGAATATTTCAAAAGATGATTATGAGTCTTTTTATGAGGATGCCTTTGGTGGATTTGAAAATTTAGGTTCTGAAGATTCGTGGTCAAGTGAAGAGGAAATTTCTGATAGTGATAGTATTCATCAATTTATTGTAAGTGATTCTGAGAATATTTGTGAAAATTCTGAAATAAGTGAGTCAGAAGAGGAGGCAGAATCTTCAGAAGAAGAAGATAGTGAAAATCATAGTTTAGAACTAAGTACAGATTCTTCTGAAAAAAATTGTACAGAAACAAATAGTAATAATTCAAGTAAAGATTAAGATAATTAATAAAGTGTATTAAAAATTTGATATTTTTACTTAAAATTTTTTATATGTAAATCATACATATGAGTTTAGAGATAAATCCAAGAGTAATAACAACAACAACTTTCAATGACCTTATTATCTCGCAGAATAAATCAATTCCTAAGAAAAAAAAAATAGAAAGTGATCAAATTCAAAAAATTTCGATAGATATTGAAAAAGGTATTTATAATAGGACAATACAATTTGCAGATAGTAAAAATATTCCTAAAAAATGGGATAATAGTATATTTCTAAATATGTATAAAGCATTTAGTATAGAAGTTTATACTAATTTAAAAAAAAATTCTTATATAAATAACCAACGATTATTTGAAAGATTAATTAATAAAGAGTTTAATGGATATGAATTAGCTACAATGGAGCCTTGTTATAGATTTCCAGAACATTGGAAACCTTATATAGATGATAAGTCTAAAAGAGACAGGACTCTATATGAAATAAATAAAGAACTCGCGACAGATGTATATAAATGTGGTAAGTGTAAAAAGAAAGAATGTAGTTTTTATCAACTTCAGACTCGTTCAGCAGATGAACCAATGACTACTTTTGTAACTTGTTTAAATTGCGGAAATCGATGGAAATGTTAATCACGATTGAATAGTGATAATAGTTGCATAAAAATGTTTAGTATGTCGAGATATAGACTAATAGTTGCAAAGACGTGATCTTCTTCGCTAAATTGATATTTTTTATGTTCTCCGCCTATTATTAATTGGGTATCATACACTAAATACGCTGTAAATAATATCACTCCTCCTATACCAAGCCATAGATGTAATATAGGACTACTAAGAAATATATTAATAATGTTCATTACAATTATACCGACTAATGCTCCAAATAGGAGCCCTCCCATTCCAGTACAATCATATTTAGTTTGAAAAGCGAATAATGTCATTGAAATTGTAATAGCAAGTGTAGTCCCCGCCGCCATAAAAACTGCATTTACATTTGAAATAGCACACGCAACACCAATCATATATGATTGTAAAAGTGCAAATAATACTAAAATACAATAGTCATTTGGTGATTTTCTAACAAAAGATTCATTACAACTAATACAAATGATCAAACCAATAAGGAGAACAAATGATACCCATATTAAGGAATTCGCGAAAGATGTTTTTGCAAATTCATTAAGTGTATGGTTGTACATAAATCCAGCACATATTCCTACTGTAATAAGCAGCATACAACTCAAATTAGAATAAATTTTTTGTATGAATTTATGTCTTCCATAAATTGTTTCAAAAGCCTGGCTTTCACTTGGTAATATATTATTATGATCAAATAATGTATTATGCTTCATATTTATAGGATTTTGTCTTGTACCCTGATAAGTATTATAGTAGTTCGTTTTAGTAGTGTATTCATCACTTGGTGCGGTATTCATGTTAAATAGTTAGTATAATCAGATACATGAATATAAAATGTAATCAAATTTACCTGACAATACTGTAAGGGGAACTATGATATCTATATCCATTTGATTGTTTAGATATCCACGCAGGTTTAATGGGGATGTGCCATTTGGGACCATAATGTTCTTCTAAATATTTTTTTGTATCTACAGGAACCCAAACAGTTTGGTTTAAAAAAATAGTAGGTTTAATATTGAATCTACTAATCTGATATGTAATTGGACGCCTTGTATGTATATTTTCACTCATCCAGTATATTTTAGTAGGGTCGTCTTTATTTTTATAATGAATGAAAATATCTATTTTTGCTTTTCGTCCAATTATATTATTTTTAAAGTAGAATGAAAGTTCAGTTATCATACCTTTGTGCGAGAATGTTCTATAATGAATAAAGTTATTATTTTGCATAACTGGTATTAAATCCGAAGAGTAATCTTCTTCGTATATACCTATATCTATGTCGTAATCATATGATATAAAAGTCCCTTCTCTATAATATCCTAATAGTGTCCCTGATGATAAGAAGAAAGGGATATTTAAAATTTGGGATATTTTATACATAGAATTCAACATCAACAAATATACTCTATTTTTTTTAGTTATTTGGAAATCTGTAAAAAATAAATCACCCTTGTAAGTATTTTTTGTAATATATCCAGCATTTTGTATATAAAGTTCTTTAGGAGAAAGAAGCTGTTTATATTTGTATATATTTAACTTATATATATTGATATATATTATATAAATAATAAATAGGACAAGCCCTATGTAGTGATACATACTATTATACTATATAAAATTATACAATTATATTTTACGATTTAATAAGACAGATCATCTAATCTCCATAATTCAAAAGACCCATTCGGTAAATGTCTCTTTATCATTAATGGTATAGCCTTTTGTGTAAATTCTAATTTTGCAATTTCATATGTACTCGAAATGTGAGGTGGTACATTTATAAGTGCGGGGGCACCATTTGATAGCATCTCTGATCTTGTACCAAGTATTTTTGCTCTTTCAAATCGTGTTAAAAACGGTTTGGTAATTCTGGAAGAATGATAATAATTATCATATGACTGATTAACAGAAATAATTTCGCTAACAGGGTCACTGTCATTTTTAGATATAGTTAGATCATCTTCGTTTTCAATATCTGAGTCATTGTCTATTTCATCAGGTATCATTTCAGAAGGATCGTCAAAATATGGGTCTTGCTGTGAATCTTTATCATCGGTATCAGCCATTATTTATATGTATAATATATACATAAAACTTTAAATCAAATTTATAAATTATGTTTTTTTCCAAGAGGTACCGCACACAGTGCACATATACAAATATTTCATATTATTTATATCATATTTTATATATAAAACTTCTTTATTAGGAGGAGAATACTCCTCGAAAGTAATAGGATTACTGTCAATCGATAATTCTTTAAATGTATCCATCAATAGTTGTTTATTTTCGGGAGAATTACAAATAATTAAGGCACTTGACAAACGGATTCTATATACATTAGTTATGAAAGACTCTTTATATTTATCAAATATATTATTAAATTGAATGTCATTATAATCTGCTGGTAGATTATTCATAATAATTGCATTTTTTGGATCAACTGCTGCTTTAGTTGCGCAATTTTGATTAACACATTCGTATTTAACTCTTGGTAATGCTACATCATAAATAGAATATTTATTATATAATACCCGTTCAGCTATAAAGTCATCTTTATAGTTTCTTTTATAGACAGGCGCATCAGTATTAATTATATCACCACTCCAACCACAATTTTTACAATAACTCGTTAAAGACGGCTCTTCGCTTTCATTATTTAATTTTGTGTAAAGTACAAATTTACATTTAGGACAAAATTCCATTATAGTATAATATTATATTAATTTTATGTGAAAATTAATCAAATTTATATATTATCTCAAGTGCATAAAAATAACCATTTTTTTTATTAGATAATAATAAAAAATGATTATTAAATCGATCAACATAAATAGGTACCAAAACTTTAGTTATTGTGTAAGGGAAATTTTTGTAAGTCATTTTGTTTAATAATAATTGTAACTTAGATATATCAATGTTTGTTATTTTATTAATATTATTTATCATAGTATTCATTTGATATTTTATAATATCCATTATAATAATAATTAATAATATGTTTAAGTGTTATTATGTATATTTTGTTTTAAGTTTATCAAACCTCTGTATAAGATCATTTACATCATATACAATGGTAAATCCATAAACTCCACATTTTTCTTTTTTCCCTTCAAGATTTTTATACTTGTCTAGTTGTGAATAATACAAATCTATATTCTCTATAAAATATTTGAGAATTTCTGATTTAAAATATGAGTATGGTTCGGAATCAATTTTTTCAATTATATTACATACTCCATACTTCAGGTTAAAGTATCCAACTAATTGCGCATATGTATTATGATATTCTTGTTTTGATTTAATATTTTCATACCCGGGTTCATTTTCAAGAGGATATTTAGTCATAACTGATCTCATTGAAAACGCAACGCTTCTTGAATTATTACAAGCTGTCCAAGGAGGACCGCTCCAAGTACCAAGAAATGAGAAACAACACTTTCCGCATTTATATAAATTAGGATGTTTTCGTATATCTCCACCCTGAGTAAGACTTTTCATTGTCATAGGTTGAAATGGATAAATATCTGGGAATTGGGCCTTAAACAAATAGAATCCACCATGATAAGGAGAATCTGCAGGGCCAATTAGTAGTTGGTGATAAGTAGTATCTACCGTATCTCCTTCGTAAAATTTAAAATATATATATTCTTTATCTAATACTTCTGCTGCTTCATTAATTTGTCTAATATCAAATTGAATTCTGGTTACTGCAATTGAATTAGGAGAATTTGTGTAAATGTTTTTAGGCATTATTTACAATAAAAAAATTTGTAAAAATCATATCAACTTTTATTTAAATATAAAGATTTGTAAAAAAATACATATTATAATATAGTAATGAATATATCATATCAATTATATTGTTTAGGACATGTTTTATATGATAAATCTAAAATATATCTTAGAAACAATACAAATGATAATATACAACCTAAACGAATAGATAATTCTCCTAGGGGTATATTAGGTGGATTATATGATTTAACATATGATTCTACTAAAATTATAGATCAACTGTATCTGGGAAATTCTTACAATGCAAGAAATTACTATCAATTACAAAATAATAATATTGGCCTAATTGTAAATTCATCGCCAGGCGTACCTAATTATTTTGAAGATTATTTTGAATACTATAATGTAAATGTAAAAGATATATCGGGTGCAAATATATTAGATTATTTAAATGATAC
>MDTG01324298.1_pt1 | contig 61145 bp, 57 predicted proteins | sample 811421 | NCBI WGS metagenome assembly MDTG01 (sample SAMN05326645, study PRJNA326480) | marine metagenome | isolation source: seawater | place: Pacific Ocean: South East | collected 2011
ATGGTGGGCCGTGTTGGTTACGCTCCAACTACCCCTGCAATGTCAATGCAGTACTCTACTATTGAGCTAACGGCCCTGTATTATATTTGTTTCAAATATATTAGTTTTTTTATTTACTGCATACATTAAAGAGAAATTAATCATAAAAAAAGTTATATTGAAATCACTAAAGAAAGACCCACTAGGTATTATCGGTAGAAAATTAGTTATCATATAAATAAAAGCTCCTGCTTGTATAAAATTTTTTGAATTTATAATTATTTTCAAATTCTTAAAAATCAAATAAAAAAGTAACGATAAGCATATCAAAGTACCTAATATTCCATGTTCAGAGATAAATTCTATATAAATTTGATGAGGATGTGTGGAGCAATGATAATTGTAAATATCAGATCTTTTTTCATTACATGTTTCAACTCTATAATTCTTATTTCCAACACCAAATAATGGGTAATTTTTAAAAACGTTAAACCCTGACTTGTATAATTTAAAATATACACTGCTTTCTATAAACTCCCCTCTTTTTTCTTTTATAAGAAGCTTATTAATCAGTTGACCAAAATATCTGTCTTTTAAAAAATCTGTTTTACTAATTAATAACGAGAAAGAGAAAATCAAAAAAAATATCAGCAAAAGCTTTATTTTTGTTTTTATATGATCTAGGAAAAATATAAACACTACAAAACCGAATAATGCTTTTATTGTATTTGATCTTTCTCCGGTAATAAGCACTGCACATAAAAATAATGTGAATATCATTAGTAAAATGTTTTTTTTTAAATTATTTTTATTTTTATAAATAAGAAATATGTAACCAAAAATTAAAAACATAAAACCATATATATAAGCTCCAGCAATAGGCTCGTCCTTAAAAAAACTGACTATTCGTGGACCATGTGGTAAATCTATGCCACCATATCCGATCATGTTAGTTCCATGGAGTCTCTCAAAAAAAACATCAATGATAAAAATTGAAAAAACAATTAACCATGGTTTAAATACTGAATAATCATACTTAATAATATAAAATAGATAATTTATTATGATAAAAAAGAGAATAAATCTTACAAAACCAAAATTTCTAAATATTCCCAACATAATATCAATTGAGTTAAACGAATTGAATATTAGATATAAATTAAAAATTATTAAAAGTAGAACTGGTTTAAGGTCATAAATCTTCACTTTTTTTTTTGAAAAATAAACAAAGATTAAACATGAGCTTAATAATACAGTGTTTATTAATGAAACACCTGAACTTAAAACAATTGAAATAGGTAAGATAGAAAATAATATTATTAGAATATTTGTTTTAATATTATTCATTCTTTTGATTTTATTTAACCAATCTGCATGCTTTTTTATAGATTTTAATTATTTCATTTAAATTTAATTATATATATTTATATATATAGTAAATTATAGTATTTTTAACTTAATTTTCAATTTCATTTATTCAATGGATAACAAAAATTTAATTTTTTTTGCACCGTCTTTGGAAGATGGTGGTGTAGAAAAAAATTTGAAAATGGTCGCTAATAATTTATCAAATAAATTTAGTGAAATATCCTTAATAACCTTTGATAATATTCAAAAAAAAGATTTTAACAAAAAAATCAATTTTATTTTACCTAAAAGAAATTTTTTAAATTCCAATTTAAGAAAATTTAAATTTATATCATGTTCTTATTTACTATTTAAAAGCTTGCTAAGAAACCGAAAACAAACAGTTATTAGTTTTCAGGGAAATGTATATAGTATAATTGTATGTAAGCTTTTATTTGTCAAAATAATTATTAGATCAAATGTATCTCCAATAATTTGGAAAAATAATTTATCTAAGTTAATTTTTTATAAATTCATTTATTCTTTTGCTGATAAAATAATTGTAAATAGTAAAAACTTTCAATTACAGATGAAAAGTCTTTTAAATTTAAAAACTATTTGTATTTATAACCCATTGGATAAAAATAAAATTTTATCGCTTAGTAAGAAGAAAATAAATGTCAACTTTTTTGAAAAAAAAAGGATAAATATTTTACATGTAGGTAGACTAGTTAAGCAAAAAAATCAAAAATGCTTAATAAATGCGTTGACTGATTTAAAAAATACAATACCTTTTAAATTAATAATAATTGGTAAAGGAAACAATAAAAAATATTTGGAAAATTTGGTTAAAAAAAATAATATGTCGAATTTTATTAAATTTTTACCATATAAGAAAAATCCATATCCTTATTTTATAAAGTCTGATTTATTTATTTTAACTTCTCTATATGAAGGTTCACCTAATGTGTTAACAGAGGCAATACTTTTAAAAAATTGTATTATATCTAGTGACTGTTCCTCTGGGCCAAGTGAAATATTATTAAACGGTAAAGGCGGTTTACTGTTTAAAAATGATGATTATGAGGATTTAAAGAAAAAAATTTTATATCTATTCAAAAATAGAGAAATTTGTAATAAAAAAAAAAGATTGCTTATAATAGTTTAGGAAGATTTAATAGTACCAAAAACTTATCAAAGTATTATAATTTAATTAGAGGATTGAATTGAGAAGATTAAAAATTTTTCCTTTATCGTATTTTTTTTACTGCTAAAGATAGATTTAATGTATAAAAGTTAGTTATGAAAATTCCACTATGTAAACCCTCAATAAGTAATTCAGAGCTAAACATGATATCGAAATCAATAAAGTCTGGGTGGCTTACACATGGTCCAGAAAATAAAAAATTTGAGATGAGTTTCAAAAAATATATTGGTGCTAAATATGCATTATCAATGAATTCCTGCACAAGTGCATTAGAATGTGCCATCAAATGTATTGAAAAAAAAGGTGAAATAATTGTGCCGAGTTTTACGTGGGTTTCAAGTGCAAACGCAATAATAAATTGTGGGTGTAAACCAGTTTTTGTGGATGTAGAAAGAGAAACAAGAAATATTGATTACCGAAAAATCGAAAAATTAATTTCAAAACAAACAATCGCAATTATGGTTGTACATTTTTCTGGATTGCCGTGTGAAATGGATATGATCCTCAAAATTTGCAAAAAATACAATTTAGATTTAATTGAGGATAGTGCTGAAACTCTTGGTGGAACCTATAAAAATAAATTAACTGGAAGTTTTGGTTTAGGATGTTTCTCTTTTTTTCCTACAAAAAATATTACAACAACAGAAGGTGGGATGTTAACTTTAAACAGTAAAAAAAAATATGATAAAGCAAAAAGGTTAATCGCTCATGGAATAGTGAAATCAAAAAATAAATTTTGGAAACGTATTGCGGTATTACCTGGTCATAACTATAGATTACCAAATCATCTTGCTCTCTTGGGTAACTCACAATTAAGAAAGCTTGGTGCATTTAACCAAAAAAGAAATTTAATCGCAAAAAAATACGATGATTGCCTTAGAAAATATAAAAATATATTTGAAGCGCCAATAATTCCACCTCAATGTAATCATGTTTATCAAATGTATACCATATGTATAAAAAAGAATTTGAGGAATAATTTTGTAATTTATATGAATAAAAAAGGCATTGAGGCTTCAGTACATTTTGACCCCCCATTACATCTACAAAATTTATATTCTCATTATAGGAAAGGTGATCTTAAAAATACTGAGATATTATCAAAGGAAATTGCAACTCTACCAATGTACCCAGAATTAAAGATCAAAGAGCTTAATTATATAATTAAATCAATTAACGTATGGGTAGATAAAATTTACGCATGAAAAAAGTTTTAATAACTGGTGGTTTAGGTTTCATCGGTACTGCTCTTGCAAAAGCACTAATAGATAAAAAATTTACTAATAAATGTATTCTTGTGGATAATTTTGGAGGGTATGTAAATCCTTCTTTAAACAATTATTATGATTATAGAAAAAAAAGAATTGAAAGTCTTCCCAAAAATAAATTTATAATAGAAAGACTTAATACAAAAAATTTTAAAGCATTGTTAAATGTTTTTTTAAAATATTCACCTGACATAGTCTATCACACTGCTGCATTACCTTTAGCTAAAATTTCTAATGTAAATGCAGATGAAGCAAAAGAAGGTTCCGTAGACTCTACTATTAATCTCATTGATGCTTTGAACAAGATAAGAAAAAAAAAAGCAAAGGATCCAAGATTTATATATGTATCGTCGAGTATGGTATATGGTGATTTTAAAAAAAAAACAGTTTTAGAAAGTGAGATAAAAAGTCCTAAAGAAGCATATGGGATAATGAAATATGCTGGTGAAATTATAACCAAAGGAATGTGTAAACTTAATAATTTACCATATACTATTATTAGGCCATCTGCTGTTTATGGCCCAATGGATATGAATAGGAGAGTTACACAAATATTTATAGAGGCTGCAATTAATAACAAAAAAATAAAAGTCGAAGGTCCAAATGAAAAGTTAGATTTTACTTATATTGATGATTTAGTGAATGGACTAATACTGGCAGGGATAAAAAAGAGTGCAATAAATGAAACATTTAATATAACTTATGGAAAAGGTAGAAAATTAATTGAATTTGTCAATATTCTTAAAAAATTTTATCCCAATTTAAAAGTGCAAATTAAACCAAAAGATAAGTTAAAACCATCAAGAGGGACATTATCAATCAAAAAAGCAAAAAAATTTTTAGGATACAAACCAGAGGTAAATATAGAGACGGGTATAAAAAATTATTTGAATTATTTAAAAAATATTTGATCATTTATAATAGTAAAATCTTGTTTCTTTTTTAGTATTTAAATTATATGACATTAGACACATATTATTATAATTGTGATCCATTAAAAGAAATTTCTTTTTATCGATTTTATTCCAATTATTTTTTTTGTAAAAGTTTAACAATGATTTTTTGCATACCAAAAAACTACTTTTTTTTTTTGATAGTATGTAATTGTTTACTTTTCTCATTATGATTCCTGAAAAATTTTTTTTTCTGAAATTATTTTTAATTATAAGATTTCTAAATAAAATATATTTTTTTTTTATCTTTGCATTTTCGAGGGTTCTAAGACCCAAGTGAACATAACCAATCAGTTCTTTATCTTTTAAAAGTAAAAAATGGTTATCATTAGCTAAAGAATTTTGTTTAATCCACTTTAGTTGACTTTTTAAACTGTATTTCCAATGTGTTCGTTTTAAATTAACAACCATTAATAACTCTTTATTAGATAAATTTTTAGTTAATATCCTTTTTAAATAAATTTTATCTAAAATCATATTTTATCTATTATTTTTTTTAGCTTTTTTAATGTTTTGTTTTTATTAAATCTTTTTAAACTAACCCTTCCATTATCTGCTTTTTTTAGAGATAAATTATAATTATTTATAATTTTAACAATTTGTTTATTAAAAGATAAGGAATTCTCAGGTTTATATAAGTAACCATAACAGCCATTTTTTAAAATTAAATTTGAAAGACCAACTTTATTTGGTGCAATGGTTGGTATGCCAAATGATAAAGCTTCACCTAATACATTTGGAGTTCCATCATATTTTGATGTTACACAAAATATGTCAATGGTTTTTTTAAATTTAATAAACGGTTTATTTATAAATCCATGATAACAGCCAAGATTTTTGTTCTTTTGAAAAATATCAATGATTTTATTTTGTAGAATACCTTTGCCCACAATATGTACTTTTATTTTATATTTTTTATAAATTTTACTTATTGAATTTAAAAGAAATATTGGATTTTTATCCTCTACGAGTCTTCCTATGAAAAAAATATTAAAATTTTTTTTACATTTTTTTCTAAGAATTTTTTTATTAATTTTAAAATAATTATAGATTACAAATATTTTTTTTTTTTTGGTAACTTTATGTAAATATTTCCTATTATTATTTGAAAATGTAATAATTGCGTTAGCAACCCTATAAAACAAAAAATTAAAAGCTTTTTTAATTTTAAACTTATTAAGATTTTTATTTTCGTATTCGTTTTTTTTGTTAGGTATAGCGGTGGATGTTCTTATGATAATCTTGAACTTTTTAAAGAAAAATAAATTTGCCATTAAAATAAATAAATGTTCTTGTAAAGAGAATATTTTATCACTTGAAGAAAAATGCTTAAAAATCAAATACACACAATAAATATTATTTAAATATCTATTTTTATAAAAAAATTTGTTTGTAGGATTAATTATTTTAATTTTATTTGAAAACTTAATGTAGGATTTGTGATTGGTATTAGTTACAATAACAACCTTATAATATTTTGAAAAGTAATCTGAATATATTTTAAGAGTTTTTTCAAGTCCGCCATCAAATATAAATGGACAGAAAAATATTAATTTGCCCATTTAGTTATTGATTTGTATTATAGATTTTTGAATTTTAAACATTATCTGTTTATATATTATTTTGTATATTTATATATTAATTAAACAGTATTTAATAATTTAAAAAATTTTAAGTATCATATGAAAAAAACTTCAAAAATTATTTCAATAATTACAGTTGTTAAAAACGATAAAGATAATATTAATAAAACTATTAAATCCATAATAACACAAAAAAATAATTTAATTGAGTACCTTGTTATTGATGGTGGATCAAATGATGGAACGCTTAAGGAAATAAACAAATACAAAAAAACAATAGATTTGATAGTCTCAAAAAAAGATAAAGGAATTTATTATGCAATGAATAAAGGTATAAAATTATCAAAAGGTCAATTAATAGGTTTCTGCAATAGCGGTGATATTATTTATCCAGGTTCATTAAGGAAAATTATTGAAAAATATTCAAGAGAAAAATTTGACTTATTATTTGGAACAGTAAAAAGAAATTATACAAAAGGTGTATTAATCAAATCGGGATTTAATTTAAAGAGAATATTCTATAATTTTGACTTCGCCACTTCACATTCAACAGGTTTTTATGTTAAAAAACAAATACATGAAGAAATAGGTTGCTATGACACAAATTTTAAAATATCTGCAGATTACGATTTGTATTTGAGAATAGTTAAGAAAAATAAATATAAAATATCTTCAACACCCAAAAAACAATTAATTGGAGAGATGTCGAGTGGTGGACACTCTTCAAAGTTTTCTTTTTTCGAACATCTTAATGAAGAGAGTAGAATTAGATTTAAAAATAAACAAAATATAATTTTTATTTTTGTGATTTATGTCAATGCTACTATAAAATTTTTATTAAAAAAATTTACATAAATTTTTCATAAATATCTTTAGTTTCTTGAGCACATTTCTCCCAAGAGTAATTTTTGATAAGCTTGTGTCCTTTTTGTTTGAGTTCAAGTCTTTTATCTTCATTTAAAAATATTAACTCAAGTTTTTTTTTAATTTCCTCTATTGATTTAGGATCAAATTTTTCTGATGCATCTCCCTGGACCTCTGGTAAACAGCTAGAATTACTACTAATAACTGGACAACCGTAATTCATCGCCTCTAATGGGACACTTCCAAAACCTTCATACAGTGATGGATAAATTAAAGCTAAAGCTTTTTTATAAAAATATATTAATTTATTATCATTTCCCTCTTCATAGAAGATATTTTTTAAATTTATATCATTTTTTAAGAAAAATTCTTTTTCTGAGTTAGTTAAATATCCACCCCCAAAAAATAAAATATTAGTTTCATCAATTAATATTTTTGACTTTGAATAAGCGCTTACAAAATTTTTGTAATTTTTATAAAAATTTCTTGTACCAACATATAAAAAAAAAGGTTTATTTAAGTTGATTTTATAATCATCATTATTATCTGTTAAAAAAATATTTTTTACACCCGGATAGATAACAGAAGTTTTATTAATATTTATTCCATATTTATCTATTAAGTCTATTTGTGTATTTTTTGATACGCAAATAATGTGATCTGCAATTTTCAGTAAGTATTTTTTTTTATTTAAAGTTAGGATTTCGTTTTTATCTTTAAATTTTTCATGAATTAAATCATGGACTGTTAAAATTGTTGGCGTTTTTCTTAAATTTATCAAACCCTTTCCATAATAAGTTGGATGGTAAATTGAATGCTCAATTGTATTTAATTTAATTGAAGATATGAAATAATTATATGCTGTAATTAATTTAGATGTATATTTAATTTGTTTCTTGATATGTTTTCCATAAACACTATCTTTATAAATTTTCTGAAATTCTTTTAGATAAAAATTATAATAAATTGGTGAACATATATGAAAGTCTGTTTTAATTCTACTTAAACCATCGATAAGTGACAGAAAGTATCTTGAAGGACCACCGTACTTTTGTGAGTAAAAAATCTTATAATCGTAAAATATATTTTTCATAATTTAACATTTTTAAACTTAATAATTTTTTTTTTTTTAATATCGTAAACTTTTACATTTTTAATTTTATTTATTTTTAAATTATTTGATAAAAATGTCTTTTGATAATTTCGGTCCCTTGACTCTCTTGTCTTCGATGAAAAAATAGTTTTATATCTTATTTTTTTTTTAATAAATTTGTAATAATTTTTTTTAATGAAATATGCGTTTACTCCGTTTGAATTTGTGCCTACGAATTCATATCCTTTTTTTTTTGATAAATTTATAAACGCACTTATAGAGCCACCAAAAGCTAAATTTGAATAATGAAATTTAGTCCTGTTAAAATTTTTTTTATAGGGTACAGTAATTTCTGATTTGGTACCAAATGTTGAGTTAAACTCACATACAAAAATTATAGGTTTTAGCTCATTTATTTCTTTCCATATCCAATAATCTATACCATCTATGTCTAAACTAAGGAGACCAATACTACGTAAATTTATAATTTTAATAATTTTATTAATATTTTTTTGGTTAACTTGATAATTATGCACGTTTAAATCATATTTCCAGTATATACTTTGTTTCTTTATATTTTTTGTATGTTCGATTTCTGACTCAATAAGATGTCCTGACCAATTTTTTTTTATTAATAAAAATCTGGTGTTTGACTCCCTATAGTCTTCAGTTCCTATTTCTAAAAATATTTTTTTTTTGATTGGAATATTAGTTGTTAGCCAGTCTATTATGCCATCATCTCCCCACTGAGAAAAAACAGAAAATTCGACATCTTTAAAATTTATAATTTTAGATTTTCTCGATTTTTGATTAGATAATTTAAAACCTTCCAAAATAAGTTTTTTTTCAAAGAAATCGTAACCAATTAAAAATATAACAAATTTTTTTATTATTTTTTTTATAAAATTCATTTCTTTATAATAACAATTACTTTATATAGTTCTATATTAGATAACTAATAAGTAAAAATTTATGAAAGAAATGCCAGATGTAGTAATTTTTGCTGGGGGAAAAGGTTTAAGAATAAAAAAGTTTACAAAAAATAAGCAAAAATGTTTAATAAAAATTAATAACAAACCTTTTTTACAAAACATAATTAATAAGATATCACAGGAAAATGTTAACAGAATTTTTATTTTATCTGGAGTAAAGCATAAAGAAGTACATAGATTGTACCAAAATAAATGCCAAAATTTTTGTAAAATTAAATGTATTAGAGAAGAAAAACCCCTTGGAACAAGCGGGGCTTTAGCTCAATTAAAAAACAAAAATATATCAAATTTTTTTTTGATTAATGGTGATACCTATTTTGATATTGATTACAAAAAATTAAAAAATTCTTTAAGCAGAAAATCAATTGGATGTATGGCATTAATCGATAATAAAACACATAATTCAAATAAAAAATTAATTAACCTTAAAATTAAAAAAAATAAAACTTTGAGTTTTGCAAAATCTACAAAATATATGAATGGAGGTGTTTATTATTTTAAGAAAGACATATTAAAATATATTCCCAACGGTTATGGGTCTTTAGAGGAAAATATTCTACCTGAACTAATAAGAAAATCTAAAATGAACGGTGTCCTATTTAGTAAAAAGCTATTTATTGATATAGGTACACCAAAAAATTTAAAGTCTGCCAACTTAAAACTTAAAAATTATCTTACAAGACCGGCTGTATTTCTTGATAGAGATGGGGTTATAAATCATGATGTTGGGTACATTAATAATTTTAAAAAACTTAAATTTAGATCAGGAGTAAAAAAAGGTTTAAAATATTTAATTAAAAAGAAGTATTATTTGTTTATAGTAACAAATCAGGCAGGAATTGCTAAAAATAAAATTAAGTTAGAACAATTTAATAAATTGAGCAAGGAATTAAAAAATGAATTTTTATCAGAAGGTATATCAATAAATGAAACAATGTTTTGTCCACATCATGCTTTTGGTGTAATTAAACAATATAAAAAAAACTGTAAATATAGAAAACCCGGAAATAAAATGATTCTTGATTTAAAGAAAAAATGGGATATAGATTTTAAATTGAGTTTTATGATTGGAGATAAAAAGTCCGATGAATTATGTGCAAATAAAACTAAACTTAAATTTTTTTATGCTAAGGGAAGTTTATTTAATCAAATAAAATTAATTACTAAATATGAAATCAGAAATTAAAAGTTTTCATAATCATATTTCGCAACATATTTCAGCAACCAATGATTTGAAAATTAAGCTTGGTCAAGTTGTGAATATTGCAAAATTTTTGAAAAAAAAAATAAATCAAAATAAAAAAATTTTTGTTTACGGTAATGGTGGTTCATACGCCGATGGTTTACATTTTGTTGCTGAATTAATTTCAACATATAAAAATAAAAAAAGAAAACCATTACCATTTATAGTGTTAGGAACTAATATTCCCTCATTAACAGCTTGGTCAAATGATAATGAATTTGATACATACCTAACAAGGGAGGTAGATGCATTGTCAAAAAAAGGTGATGTGTTGATTTTAATATCTACAAGTGGAGGAAATTTAAAAAATAAACAATCTATCAACCTTTTAAATTTGGCAAAATTTGCGAGGAAAAAGCGTCTAAAATTAGTTTGTTTTTTAGGAAAAAATAATGGATTGATTGGAAAATATTCTGTATTAAAATATCACACGAATTCACTAAATACTCCTATTATACAGGAAACCCAAAAAATAATTTTTCATTTAATAAGTGATTTTTTTGACAAAGAATTTAAATGATTATAACGAGAACACCTTTTAGAATAAGTTTTTTTGGTGGGGGTACAGATTTTCCGCATTATTTTACTAAATATGGTGGTGCAGTAATTGGCTCAACAATAAATAAGTTTTGTTATGTAAGTTGTAGAAAAATAGAAAACATATTTAAATATAAATATCGAGTAGTTTGGTCTAGAAACGAAATTTTAAACAAAATAAATAACTCTCAAAATCCTGTAGTAAGAGCAACGTTAAATAAAATTAAATTAAAATATAACATAGAGATACATTTTCAAGCAGACCTTCCTAAAAATACTGGAATAGGTTCATCTTCTGCGTTCTGTGTCGGTCTAGTAAATTCAGTCTATGGATTGAAAAATTTGAGAATAAATAAAAAAAACTTGCCGAAATTGCTGTAGAAATTGAACAAAATAAATTGAAAGAATTTTGTGGATCTCAGGATCAGTATTGGTCCTCTTACGGAGGTCTAAATTTTATAACTTTTAATAAAAATGGAAAAATTAATGTAAAGAAATTAAAAATTTCGAAACAAAGAAAAATTAATTTACAAAAAAATTTATTATTAATGTTCACTGGAATTCAAAGATATTCAAAAAATATTGAAAAAAGCAAACAAATTTCTCTTAAAAATAATATTAAATATTTAAAAGAGATCAATAAATTAACAATAAAATCAAAAAAGATTTTAGAGGGAAATTGTACTTTAAGTAAGTTTGGCGAAATGCTCAATGAATACTGGGAATTAAAAAAAAAATTATCAAAAAGAGAATCTGATAATTTTTTAAACAAACTATATAAAAAAATATTAAGAAATGGTGCTACAGGCGCGAAAATTATTGGCTCCGGGGGTGGAGGTTTCTTTTTGATTTATTGTGATTTAGGTAAACAAAAAAATCTAATAAATAAAATGAAAAAATTTAAATTTGTAAATTTTAAGTTTGAGAACGAGGGGTCTAAAATAATTTATAAATCCTAATACTTAACTAAATTTTTTATAGGTATCTAAATACCAAATTATTGTCTTTCTTAAACCTACATTAATATTTGTGAACTTGCTAATATTCAAAGATTTTTTAATTTTTGCATTACTTCCATGCGTTTCATAAACATCTGCCTTATTTGCAGGGACATTTTTAATTTGTGCCTTTTTTGAGAGTAATTGAATATCTTTAGAAAGTTTCAATATATTTACTGAATTGCCAGCGCATACATTAAAAATTTCGTGTTTTTTTGCACTACGATAATTAATTAATTTATAGCAAATTTTAACTATGTCCATAATGTACGTAAAATCCCTGTAATGATCCCCAGCATTATTTAAAACAAATTTTTTTTTTTTATATATTGAGTTAAGTAGTTTAAATATAAACATATCAGGTCTTCCCCATTCTCCGTAAACAGTAAAAAATCTGAGCCCTATAAATTTAGCTTTATTATATTTACAAAAAATTTTACTGAGTTCTTCGGTAATAACTTTAGTGGTGCCATAAGGATTTTTTGAATTTAATTTAGAGTTTTCCTTCGTCGGAAATTTTTTTTGATCCCCATAAACTGAACTTGAGGAAGCATAAATTATTTTTTTAATATTTTTTTTTTTATAATCGATATTAGATTAGCATATCCTAAAACATTATTTTTATAATATTTTTTTGGATTTATTAAAGAATACCTAACACCTGGCTGGGCTGCAAAGTGAAAAACATAATCAAAATTTATAGAGTTTATTTTGATGACTTGTTTTTTATCTGAAATATCTATTTTATAAAATTTAAAGTTTTTGTTTTTTTTAAGTTCTTTAATTCGAAGTTTTTTTAATTTAACATTATAATAATTTTCAAAATTATCCAATCCATATATTATAAATTTTTTTTCTAGAAAGTATTTAGCACAACTAAATCCTATAAACCCAGCAACACCTGTAATTAAAATTTTCATGTTAAATAATTAATGTATTAAAACAAAATTTAATATATCTTAATATTAAAATAATAAAAGTTAATCAACAATTTAAATGTTTAAATTCTTCAAAGTATTGTTAAATATTTTTATAACAAATATAATTTTATTCTATAATAAATTTTTATTAAAAAAAAAAACAATAGTTTTTTATCATGAGAATTATAATTTATTGAGAATCCATAGCTATTATATTGAAAATTTACTTAATTTAAAAAAGTCAAATTATTTTATTATTTATTTTCATTCAAATATTAATCTGACTATGAAAAATTATTTTTTCATAATTAATTATTTTTGTGAGTATATATATTCAGCTGATATTTTTATTAGCAACAATGTTTGCGATTTTTTTACAAAAAACTCAAAAAAAATTTATATGCATCATGATATAATGGATACACCTTTAGTAAGTAGTAATGAGGAAAAAAACCTTAAATTAAGACTCGATAAATATGATTTAATTTGTACATCATCAAAAAAATCCTCAAAGATCTTCAGTAAATTACTAAAAAAAAATATTAAGAATAGAATTGTTCCGATAGGATATCACAAACTTGACTATCTTTTATCAAAAAATTTTAAGAAAAAAGTTGAAAATAAAATAATCATTGCTCCTACAAATTTTCATTCTTTTAAAAATTTTTCGTTGACCAAAGATTTATGCTATCTAATTGATTTTTTTCTAAAAAAAACCTCGTATACAGTCATTTATAGGCCTCATCCATCAAATATCAAAGAAAAGTTAGTTAAAAAATTAGTAAATAAATATAAAAAAAACAAAAGATTTCGAATTGACCAAAGTAGCAATTACCACAAAGTTTATATGTCTACCAAATTCATGATTACTGATTTATCAGGTACGGCATATACTTATGCTTTTTTAACAAAAAATCCTGTGGTATTCTATTGTTCTTATAAAAAAAGTATTGAATTAAAGTATAGCAATCTACTATATTTTAAAAAAAGAGTTCAAATTGGGATAATTATACGAGGTAGAAGAAATTTGAAAAAAATTCAAAAATTAAAAGAAAATAATGCTAATTACAAAAATGGAATTAAAAAACTACTGGACGAAAATTTTACTATCGGAGAAACTAAGAAAAACTTTATAAGATTAATTGATAAATTATAAATGAATAAATTAAATTTAAAATTATGGAAAACAATTAAATCAAATGATTTTAAAAATGTAAAACATTGTATAAAAACTTTAAAAAGAAAAAAAGTAATACTTAGTCCCTGGATAGAAAATATATATTTTAATAAAAAAAATAAGATTAAAATTACTAAAAAAAAATACAATTTATATAGATTAAAGGTATCTAAACTTGGTTTTAAAAAAGCATGTAAGTTAAAAGAAATATATAAAGTTATTAAAATAAATAAGTATAAATTAGTCCCACCTGAGGTTGCACTAAGATGTAGGCTAATTTATTTAGAGCAAAAAAAAGGAGAATGGCTAAGATTTGCAACTCCGTTTAATTCAATGATCGATACAGACAAAGTGCCTCATTTGCCAAAATTTGGATGTGCTTTGGGTCTTTATTTTATTGAAACATATTGGTCATACCCTGATGCAATATTTCATCCTCATAATGAGTTTATAGTAATTGCCTAATGCCGAGACATAAAATAAAAATTAATGGGGTCAAATTTTATAACAATATTGTAGTTTCTCCTATGTGCCAATATTCTTCTCAAAATGGCTGCCCTACTGAATGGCACTATCATCATTTAAGAAATTTAATTGAAACTGGAGCAGGAAGTTTAATAATTGAATCTACAGCAGTATCTAAAATAGGTAGAATAACTAATAACGATATGTGTTTATATAATATTAGACACTTAAATGCACATAGTAAATTAATAAAATATCTTAAAAAAATTAGAAACATTCCAATTATAATTCAACTTTCGCATTCTGGAAGAAAAGGATCAGCTGAAATACCATTTTATAAAAAAAATATACCATTAAAAGGCAAACATGCATGGAAAACATTTGGACCTTCTAATATAAGTAGAGATGCAAATTGGCCAAAACCTTTGGAAATGAAAATATCGGATATAAAAAAAGTCATTAAGCAATTTGAATATAGTTCCTGTTTAGCTTTTAAAGCAGGTTATGACGGAGTAGAAATACATATGGCGCATGGTTATTTGCTTCATCAATTCTGTTCACCCATATCGAATAAAAGGTCTGATGTTTATGGTTTAAATGATAGCAAATATGAAGTACATAAAAAAATTATACGTTCAATAAAAAATATTTTGCCAAAAAAAAAATTAATAGGAGCAAGGGTTACAGGAGATGATCATCTTCCAAAAGGCATAAAAACCAAAGACTGTATTAATTTATTAGATATACTTAAAAAAGAAGGCTTAAATTATGCTTGTATATCTAGTGGAGGGATAATACCAAAAACCAATATGGAGTTTTGTCCGGGATATAGGTTAAAAATGTCTAATTATATTAAAAAAAATAGTAAAGTTTTAATCAGAACTTCGGGACTAATTAATAATCATAAAATACTAAAAAAAGCTGATAAGTTATTGGATCTGATTGCAATAGGTAGAAAACTTGTAAATGATAAATATTTTTTAATTAAAGATAAGAAATATAAAAATTTAGTTGTTACTCCTAAACAGTATAAATATTGTATTGATTAAATTTTATAAATTTTTTTCCATGCGCTTGCATGCTCTTTCCCTAATAATGTTCCATTTGCATTACAACTATTACACGGGCTTGAACATCTTTTTCCTTTCAGAAGATTTTTTCTGTACTCAGTTAAAATTTTTCCCGTCCAAATTTCGAATATAGATTGCTGCATCATATTCCCCATAGATACTCTCCGATGCCAATCTTGTGGGCATAAGAATATGTCGCCATTCCAATCAATTAAAAATTGATATGTTGGATAAAAGCAATGTGTATACTTTCCTACATTTTCTTGTTCTCCAACTGAAATTGTGCCGGCTCTATTTGTTAATTTAACACCAAAATCGTTATACTTATCATACCATCTGTCTCTAAGTATAACCATGTCCTCAGGTACATTTGCTCTTTTTGTCATTTCATTAAATTTAGTAATTTGCTCTGGGCCATCGTACATACTTACTAAAACTTTGCTAACGTCTGAAATATAAAGTTCTTGTAACCTTTTACTTGAGAGAACGTCACCGTTTGTAACAATTTCAACACTAGAAACATTTGATAGTTTCTTAACAATATATTCAATGTCCTTATGAAGAAGAGGTTCACCATACCCACATAATGAAATTGTACCTTTATATTTAATTTCAAGTAATTGATCGTGTATTTCATCAATTATAGACCTAGACATTTTTTGGAAAGTATCTGGTGCTATGCTTGTGTCGGATTTTGGACAAAAAATACATTTTCTGTTACAAACATCTATTAAACTGAGTTCAACCCATGTGGGCATTGGTAAATCTTTATATAGATACGCATTATCAACACTCTCTGATCGTCTTTTAAGATTTGTTTTAATGGTTTCTTTTGGGTCCATAAATAAATTATTAAATAAATTTAATTTTAAATATCATAACTTTTAGGTCTTAGATAGCAATTTCAAATCATTTGTTATATTAATAATTTTATTTAACAATTATAATTATGTCTAAATCTGTATTAAATGAGGGATACCTTAGAAATTCAAAATACTTAAATCAAGGCAAGGGTTTAGAAATAATAAATAATAAGATTAAATATGATTTATCTCAGTGTGCTGGTTCGTTATTACTAGGTCACAACCATAGAATTTTCAAAAAGGCGATTGGTGAGGTTTTAAAAAAGAATATTTCTAATTTTGCATCACCTAATAAATTTGCTGAAAATTATTCTAAGCAGATTAAAAAAACAATTACATCTTGTTCTAAAATAATCTTTTGCAATTCAGGAACCGAAGCGATTATTAAAAGTATAAGGATTGTAAAAGCAATTAATGGTAAAAAGAAAATTGTAAATGCAGTAGGTAGCTGGCATGGATCTGTTGATAAACTTTTATTCAAATCTAATAAAAAATTAAAACCCCAATTCTTATCTTCTGGAATATCTAACGAGGACAAAAAAAATATAATTTTAATTCCTTATAATGATATTAAACTATCAAAAAAAATATTGGACAGTAATAAAAAGAGAATTTCATGTATAATTATTGAACCAGTTCAAGCATCTTTGCCAACATATGAATGCAAAAAATATTTAAAATTTTTAAGAGATTATTGTGATAAAAATAAAATTATACTAATTTTTGATGAGTTAATTACAGGATTGAGAACTAACGGTTCTACTGTACAAAAATTTTTCGATATTAAAGCTGATATATCAACTTATGGTAAATGTTATGGAGCGGGTATGCCAATAGGTTTTATAGCTATATCAAAGAAAATTGAAAATTTATTAAATAGAAAAAAATTAAAAGTTTTTTTTGGAGGAACATTTTCTGGCAACTCTATAATAATGTACATTGGAAACCGAGTTTTTAATTTTATACAAATGAATAAAAAAAAAATATTCAATAATATAAATCTCAGCTCAAAATATTTTCAAAAGACTTTGAATAACTTCTATATTAATCAAAACCTTGACCTTAAGGTATATCGTTTTGAGTCTATTATAAGATTAGTTTATACGAAGAGTTCTTTAAACAATCGTATTCAAAGAGATTTTTTTGAGTCAAAAAAAAATTTAAAAATAAACCAATTTAGAAATTATATTTTAAAAAGTAAAATACACTATCCTAGAAGTGGTATTATTTTTTTTCCTTACAAAATTAGTCGGAAAGATCTTGATTTTATAATTAAACGATTCAAAAAAGGTAGTCTTAAATATTTTAAGAATTAGACTTCGTTAATATATTAATTTCTTCCGAAATTGCCACGTTTAAATTTTTATAATTATCATCCGTAAAAAAAGTCTTTTTCAAAAATAGTTTTTGTTTTTTTATATTTTTTTTTAAAAGATTAAGCATTTTTTTATTAATTTTATCCTCATAATTATTTAAGTTATGTGTTACGAGTTTAACTTTTCTACTATATAGTTCACTTCTTTTATTTATGTAATATCCTAGTATATCACTTTTAAGATTAATAATTCTTTTATTCAAAAAAAATGCTGATGTTACAGAACTCGAGTCATGAAAAATTACTATGAAGGATTTAAGTATATAATAATCTGTTTTAAATTGAACAATTTTGATATTTTTAATATGTTTGCTATATAATTTGTAACTCGATGATGGATGTAAACAAATTATAGGTTTTTTTTTTGATAATTTTGATAATTTAATTAAATAATTCTGTAGTTTTCTAAAATATTCTATTTGTTTATTTTTTTTTAAGGCATAACCTCTAGATGTATTATCTTTGTGGTTAACATTTTGGTCAAGAAAAACTATAAACTTTGTACCTATATCATCTTTTTTTTTATTTATAGGAAATTTCGGCTTAATAGGATGTAAATTGACATATCGTGTATTAAAAAATATTTTAAAAATGTTAGACCGTGATCGATATTTTTTTAACAAATCTTTTCTTGCTATAAAAAGCTTATTTATTGGTTTGATGAATTTTAAAAAAATTAAAATTCTATAAATGATATAAGATATTTTTTTTAGATAAAAAAAATGGATTTTTTTATCTATTTTTACAGCATCCCAATTTTCTAATTTATAACTTGACATTTCACCAAGATTATCGAAGGCAACTTGGTGTATATTCAATTTATTTAACATTAAATGAATTTGTAGATGGTAAAATTTTGGAGAAAGATTGTTTATTAAAAATATTTTGTTTTTTTTTAAAAAATTATTAAGTTCAGAATATGATTTGGGATGAAAGAAAAAAATTTTTTTGTTTTTAAAATTTTTTAGATTAAATGTAATTTTTTTTTTTATCAACAAGATAATGGCAATTTATAAAATAAAATTTACCATATTTTTTCGCAAGAAAATCATATAAGTCACTACTCATAGTATATTTTTTCGTGTAGTTGGGTATTGAGCAAATTTCAGAAATTATCATTTAAAAATACTTTTTTAAAATTTTGGACATTAGCATATTCGAAAGGTTAGCTGGTTTAGTTTTAAAATCGTTGTATAAAATAAAATGTGGTTTTTTTGGTAGTTCTGGTTTTAAATCTTTGCCGAAAACATTTTTTTTATTATAAATTTTTCTTATGTCGTTTTTCTTAATATTATGGTTTGAAGCAATTAAATAAATTTCAATATAGTTTTTTAAATTTTTTCTGTTCCATTTTCTTATAAAATTAAATAGCCCACCCAACGCTATTATAACATTAATATTTTGTTGAGTGATAAATTTACAAAATTTAGAATAGCGCAAAACGTACTCTTTTCTTGATTTAATATCATATTTTTTTAAATTAAATATTTTTCTTAAATCATCACCATTTATATGAATTGTTGGTCCAAATTTTTTTGAGATTTTTTTTTGGATTAGTTCTGATATTGTTGATTTTCCAACACCAGATAATCCAGTTACCCAAAATACTATCCCTATGTTTTTTTTTATCTTTGTGCGCTTATTGTTATTCATATTTTTTTAAGATTATCCTGCATAAATGGGGATTATCTTTTTTATATATAGATAAGTTTTTACCTTGCTTTAAATATAACAATTTAAAACTTTTTTTTATAAATTTTTTTTTAAAATTTTGAACCTCAATATATCTTCTATAATGGTTAGTAAAATTTTCAAATTTTGAAATTTTTTTTCCTTTATTAAACATATTATCTAATACAGTTCTAAATTCTAAAATGAATAAACTATTTTTTATCATTTTTTTTATAATATTTTTTAATATATTATTTTCAGTTTGAACATTAATAGCATGAAAAAAAAATCTAGCATATACAACATTAAAGTCTTTAATTTTTAATTGTAAATTTTTCTTAGCAAGATCCATTTGTTTAAATTGTAAATTCTTAATTTTTTTTTTTTTTAGCTTAATATTGTTTTTTTTTATTATTTGTCCTGATTTATCTATTGCTAGTATTGCTTTTGCGTAATAAGAAAAATAAAAACTGTCTCTACCATTTCCACATCCCAATTCTAAAATTTTGCTGTTTTTTTTAAGAATTTTTTTTTTTATTAAATACTTTGCGAAAGAGGAAGAATTACTTATCAATCTCTCTTTTTTATAATATCTATCCCAATAATACATGTTAATTTAACTAAGTTTTTACTTTTTAATTAATTTACCCCCCTGAAGTTTATATACTTGCGTACAATGTTTCCAAATATTTTCGTTATGTGAAACAACAATTATAGAATTTTTTTCAGAAATTTTTTTTAAATCATTAAATATTTTTGTCTCTGTCTCATTATCCAAACCTGACGTTGCCTCATCAAAAATTAAGATTTGTGGCTCATAAATTAATGCTCTTGCGATACCTAGTCTTTGTCTTTGACCTCCAGATAATCTTGAACCATTTTCTCCAATCATTGTATTTTCCTTTAATTCTAAACTTTCAATAAAATCATAAATTTGTGTCAGTTTTAATATTTCACTAAATTCTTCTTTTGAAAATTGCCTATTTTCTTGCTTCGTAATTAAAATATTATTTTTTATAGTATCATCGAATAAAAAAGTACTTTGAGGAATATAACCAAATATTTTCTCCGACGATATGTCCTCAACGATATTTCCATCAATATAAAAATTACCTTTGTCTGGCCTTAGTAATCCAATTAAAATATCTACAAGAGTTGTTTTACCTGATCCACTATCTCCGTATATTCCTATAATATCCTTTTTACTATTTATGCTGAATGAAAGATCACTCAATATTTCTTTAGAATTGTTAAATTTAAAAAAAATATTTTTACACTCAAATTTTTTCTGGATTTTGTTGAAATTTATTTTTTGTTCCTTTGAAGAGTTAGATTTTTGATTATGAAACTCACTTTCAATCAAATCAATTGAAGCTTTATAATTACTTAATGTATTTAATACCCTTAGACAAGATATTAAAGATGGAATTACTTTTAACATCGATACAATGAAAATTGAGGAAAAAGTTAGAAAGTTTATTAGATTTAATCCAGTTAAATTAAAAATTAATCCTAATAAGATTAAAAATACTATCAAGATAAATTCTATCCAGATTCTTGGTAATAATCTTATTGCGTTAGAATTAGTTTTAACAATAATAAATTTATCAAGTATGTTTCTAAGTTTTTTATTAAAAATTTTTTCGATATTATAAGATTTTAAAAATTTTATTCCTTGTAATGACTCTAATATTATTTGATTTTCTTTTCCTTTTAAGGATTGATCTTCTTTACCTAATCTACTCAGCACTTTGCCTGCAAGATTTTTTATAATCAAGATAAATATTATAGAAAAAATAATTATAAAAATACTTACTTTTGGATCGATTGTAAAAAGCATTAACAATATTAATGAAATTAAAAAAAATTCTTTACCTAATAAGATAAATGGTTCTAACAACCCTGCAGTGAAATGGCTCACTTCAGATGTTAAGTTCCTTAATAAAATTGATGAATTATTATTTAAGGAGAAATTGTAATTACTATAGGTATATTTACTGAAGAGATTATATACTAATTCTGCTCTAACACTTTGTACGTATTTCTGAATAAAGAACTCTAATTTTGATAGGTATATAGATTTTATTAAATATAAACAGAAAATTGCAATTAATAAAAATTTTATTGTTTCAAACTTATTATAGCTTTCCAAATCAATAATATTAGTTATAAAGAAAAAGTTTTGATTATTCCCTAATATTTCTGAAATTAAAGGGATTAATAAACCTATGCCTAACGCCTCCATAAAACCAGATATTGATAAACAAAAAAAAATCAGATAAATATTTTTACTAAATTTTTCAGGTATAAGTCTGAGTATTTTTTTTAGTAAGAGGATATATCTTTTCATTTAAGATAAATAATTTTTTATAACTTTCGAAATTTTGTTAATTTTATTTTTTTTTAAACCTGGATATACTGGAATACTTAATGCGTTTTTAAAATAATATTCATTGTTTGGGAAATTTTTTTTTTTAAAATTAAATTTTTTAAAATATGGATGATAATATATTGGTATATAATGTATATTAGTCTTAAAACCATTTTTTAGAAGAAGCTTGTAAAGATTATCCCTATTTTTCTTTTTAACTAAAATTACATATAAGTGAAAAGTTGATAAGATATTATTGGAAAAAACGGGCAATTTAATTGGTAGTCCCTTGAGTTTCTTATTATATAATTTAGAAATATAATTTCTTTCTTTAATAAATTTCGAGACTTTACTTAATTGCGATATTCCTAAACTAGCTTGAATATCTGTAAGCCTATAATTTAGTCCAAGTGTAGTCTGAAAAAAAAACCATGGTCTTTGTTTTAGCAAATTTTTTTTACCAGCAATTTTTCTTACAATACCATGTGTTCTTAATGATTTTATTTTTTTATCAATTAATTTACTATTTGTGGTTACTGCTCCACCTTCTCCTGTTGTAATTATTTTAACAGGGTGGAAACTGAAAACTGTTACATCAGAATATTTACAACTTCCTATTTTGCTATTAAAATATTTTGTTCCCAAAGCATGAGAAGCATCCTCTATTATTTTAAATTTGAATTTTTTTGATAATTTGTAAATTTTTTTTAAATCACATGGGTATCCAGAAAAATGAACCGGAATAATTACCTTTGGTAATTTTTTTCTCTTTTTTGCTAAAATTAATTTTTTTTCGAGTTTATTGACATCAATATTAAAGGTATTTAATTCTATATCACAAAGGTCAATTTTTGCTCCACATAATAATGCGCAATTAGCGGATGAAACAAATGTGTTGGAAGAAGTCCATACGTAATCTCCTTTTTTTACTCCCAATGCCAAACATGCTAAATGCAATCCACTTGTTGCCGAATTTACAACAGAACAATATTTGGAATTTACTAAAAAGTTAATTTTTTTTTTGAAATTGCTAATCAAAGGTCCGGTAGTCAACCAATCAGACTTTAGTGATTTAATTACATTTTTTATATCTTCATTATCAATTTTTTGTCGACTATAATTAATCATAAATAACAATTAATATTTGTGTGATATATTATAAAACTTATTATAATTATTTATAATATTTTTATTAAATTCGTAAGATATAAATTTTTTTAGTATTTTTCTTTTATCATAATCTCTATATTTAAAATTTTTATTATTTAAATTGAATGATTTTATTAAATTAATTGTGTTATTTAATGATTTACCTCTGGTCAAACCAGGTGAACTATCAAACCAGGACTTATCTCCTTGATTATTTTGTAAAAAATTTAAATAAATAATTGGTTTATCTCTACATATTGCTTCTATAATTATAGAAGTTGGATACGATAAAATTAAATCTGCCCAGTAAATTAATTCACTACTATCTATACGATTATTTATATTTGAGCATTTAGTTGGATATATATCACGAGGTTTATTATTGATTTTTAAATCTATGTTACCCAACTTACTTATCTCACTTATTAATTTATAGTTTAAATAATTTAACTTAGATGTCGGTCTTATGAATAATCCAATTTTAATCTTTTTTGAAAGTATTTTTTTTTTATTTAAGTAAATTTTATCTAGAATATTTAGCCATTTAATATCATATCTAGGCGATCCAAGTTGGAAATACTTATCTCGAATTAGAGCTGTGCTTTTAAAATTGTATGTATACATAGGAAAATTATTTGGGGATAAATAATAATTGCAATCAAAAAACTTTGAAACATTTTTTTTTACAGACTTAATTGTGTATAATCCTCCATGATGCATTATAATCGGAATATTTAATTTGTTTGAAATATTAACGAGGAATTTTCTTTTATTTACTGCTAAGCTTTCATCAATAGAAATTGATTTTATATTATTTTTTTTTATAAATTCTAATACTTTAAAATTTGAAACAAAATTGTAATTTTCCCAAATATATTTCCAATATTTGAAACCTCTCTTCAAAACAAAAGCTGGTGAAAGAAGTAATAAATTAAGCAAATAATAATTAATTTTTTTTAAAGTTAAATTTTCGTCTATTCCACTCAATTCAATTATAGATTTTTTTTTTATTAAAAAATTATATATTTTATTTTTTTTTAAAGACTGTACTTTATTAAAATTACATATGTATACTTTGCTTTTTTTTGATAGTTCGTTAATTGTTGGAGCCATCATATCTAAGCTGATATATTGATCAAAAAAAAAAATATGCATTAATTTATATTTTTATTTTTTCCCAATGATATGTATCTTTAAAAGTACATCCTTTACAAATGTCTATACTATTAATTTCCCCATTTTGATGAGCTTTTCTAACTCTTTTTAATTCTTCGCCATGCCAAATATCATCTAAGTTTCCAACAGTCTTTTTGGGGGTATTAAATTGTTTGGGTAATATAGCATCCTTTAAAAGCTCAAATCCTTTTTTTTTTTGATCTATTTTTTTTTTTACTTCACTGATATCATTTTCTTCCTCATAAGCAGATTTACTAAGATATCCTATAGTATGTTTGGCCCCCCAATCATGACAGCACATGCCTACTTTGCCACTATAGGTAACCATTAGTCTTTGATATATTTGTTCACATTCTTTTCTTTTTTTTGAAATATAAACGTTACCATCTAAATCAACCATGTAAGGAGTGTCAGATTTTAGGTTATTTTTTTTTAAATAATCGAGGATTCCTAGCTTTAATTTTGGATCTAGATCATCTACTTCTCCACCTCTCTCGTTGTATTGCGTAACGGTCACATCATCAACATAATCATTAAAAAGATTATAAAAAGCATCAATTTCACCCCTAGTGTCTTTTGTCATTATCATTTGTATTTTCGTAGTAGGAAATTTTGAATTATTATTTTTTTTAACTATGCTAAAATTTTTAATATTATTATATACATTATTAAAACTATTTTTTTTAAATCTTCCTGGTCTCATTTTTTCGTATGTTTCTTTTGTGCCTCCATCAAATGAGTAAATTAAAGTATCTAACCCAGAATCGATTATTTCCTTAGCTTTTTTTTCATCTAAATTTGTAGCATTAGTATTTATGATAACATCAAGTATGCCAGATTTTTTTGCGTAAGTTATGAGATCTTTCAACTTTGGATGCAATAAGGGTTCACCTCTCCAAATTAATTTTAATGAAGGAACTCCAATTTTAACTGCTTGATCAACTATATTTTTGTATAATTCCTCATTAATAATTTTGTCAGGTGTTACAAGATACTCTCTATGACAATGTGGACAAGCCAAATCACAAATAGCCGCAATCTCAATATCTACTGATAAAGGGTAATTTCTATCTTTGTTATCTAAGACTTTTACCCAACTATTTCTGTAGTTTATATAACGATTTTTAAATTTATTTAATATATTATTATATTCGTTTTTTTCGTTTACTTTGTTCAACTTAATATACTCTTTAAAAGCTAAATTATCTTCCATATTATCAATCATGAATTTAATTTTGTTAAATTTAGAATTATTTGATTTATACAAGATCGAAGAACCTACTAAAATATCTTGTTTAAAAGTGTTCAAATTTTTCATATATTTAAATTTGTATTAATTTCATTTTTTGAAAGTTTAGGTCTTATAAAATTATTAATTTTTATCCATTTAGGTTTTCTTTTCAACAATTTTAATGCATCGTTTAGTGAGAAATTGCAACTCTTATCATTAAAGTATCTATGTATTTTGTCAAAAAGTAATCTATCTTCAGGAAAATCTAATGTTAACCTTATATTTTTGGAGAATTTATATTTTGCTTTCAAATAATTTATTTTAAAATAATCTTTATTTTCTAAAAAAAATTCTAAATATTCAGTATTTTTTTTTACGCTTGAAGTTTCATTTATTATTTTTAAAGTATTAAAAGATATAACTTCTTTGGCTGTTCCATAAGGCATATTCTTTATGAATGTAACGTCTGAACCTGATTTTATATGGTTTAAAATAGCTTTATCTAACATTAATTCATCGCATAATAATGCATCACCTGTTACTCTCACAATATAATCTAATTTAAATTTTTTTGCACATTGATAATATCTATTTGCTAAATTATTAAGTGAACCTCTGAATATTTTAATTCCCTCTTTTTTAGCGATTTTTTCAAATACATTGTCAGATTTATGACTTGAGGTTGCCAGAATTATTTCATTTAGGTTTTTTATTTTTTTAATTCTTCTAATAACGATTTGTATAGAGTTTATTCCATTTATTTTTTTTAATGCTTTCTCAGGATATCTACTAGAACTACTTCTAACACTAATAATAGCACCTACTTTATTATAAAAAATTTTGTTACTTATTAATGTATTTTTTAAAATACTCGAATTCAATTTTTTGCCAATAATATTATGTGAAAATAAATATGAATTTTTTACCTTTTTCTTTTGGAAAATTACATCTTTAATATTAATTTTGTCATCCTTAAATTTATTTTTGTTAATTAAACAAGTTTTTTTGAACATTTCTCTATATTTGTTATCAAAAAATCTCGTTTTTCCTTTTTTCTCAAGATTTTGTTTGATCAAATTAAACTCATTTATAAACTTTTTTAAATTTATACTGTCCAAAGCAGATTGATAGTCCGTTCTTTTATATTTAATACTATCTGTAAAATGTTTTTCTATTATATCGGCCCCTAAAACATACGCAGAAATTGGAATTAATGTACTCATTGAATTTTTTTGTTCTATATGATCTGCATATCCGAAACTTACATTAAATTTTCTATAATTATCTATTAGTAATTTAAAGTCATACAGTGAGTGTCCCTTAATAGGGGTAGGAAAAGTTTGAACTCCATGCATCAAAACAATTTTTTTGCTCAATTTATTTTTAGAGTCTAAAAACTTTATCAAATTATAAACTTCAGATTTATATGTGCCTCCCAGGTTGATTATTACAGGTCTATCTGTATTAATTACTTTTTCTATAAAATAGGAATTAAAAAAATCCTCTGAATGAATTTTGTAACCGTAAACACTGTTTTTTTGAGCTAATTTAAAACTATAATCTCCGTAAATATCTGCAAAAACCCTCAAATTTTTTGTTTTTGCAAATTTTATAATTTTCGACCAAGTTTTTGTAGATAAAACTAAAGGTTTAAATATTTTATTTTCAATAGTGTTAGGTAAAGATCTTTCATCTAAGTTAAATATTTGAAACTTTATTTGTTTTGCACCAGCCTTTGAAGCTATTTTCACAAGGTTTGTAAGAGTTTTTTCACTACCGTCGTGGCCGCATGCAGTCTCAAGTAATAAAGGATGAATAAAGCTTTTCATTAATTAATTTTAAATTTATTTATGAATTTTCTATATTTTTTAGGAACTTTTCTTATAAAATCGCCTCTACCGTTACATATTCCATAAACAATATTAGGTTTGTCAACATCATCGACTACTACATCTCCATATTTACCCAATTTACCAGTGTTAATGATAGTTATATTTTTTATAGTTTTAAACTTTTTATATTTTTTAATTTGTTTTTCCATAGAAATTGACTTTGAAATTAGTCCTTCTAAGGAAGGAAAGATATCTACTCTGAAAATTTTAATTTTTCTTTCATTTGCGCAAGTAATTGCATCATTTTTTAAAGTTCCTTTTCCTGAGTCTATGATAATTGATTCTGGTTTCAATACTTGAACCATTTCTTTAGTTATAACAGGTATCCCGTCTGTAGAGCCTATTAAAACATCAGCATTTTTAGATAATCTAATTTTAGATGATATTTTTGCTTTTTCATTTGTATTTGAGGGTTTGATAAGATTTATTGCGGTGCTTATCTTTTTTAATTTTGACAAATTTCTTCTATTTAAAAAAACTTTAGCCCCTTTTTCAGTCAAATATAAGGCAACTTTTGAGCCTATATTTCCTGCTCCAATAATACCGATCTTTTTTCCTGCTACTCCTCTTAAATCATAGTTAAAATATTGATCTACAAGCAAATTAATTGCGTCAACTGTTAAGTCATTACCTTTGAAAGTAAAAACTTTTGTATGTTTAATATTTTCTCTTACTCTTCTCTCTATGTTCCCAGGGGCACCATTTTTTTTTGGAAATATTTTTTTTTCAGAGTCTGCAAAAACAATATCAATTTTTCCGTCCAAAAATTTGCAAGCTTCTAACACAATTTTCTCACTAAAAACTACAATACCAAATATGATTAATTTTTCTGAGATTCTAATTGGTGTAAAAAAATAATTACTTTTTTCCAATTTAGCTGTATTACCTATAGTAAAAGCAATTTTCTTTTTATTTTTTTTTGCTAGTTTAAACGCCTCTTTGTATTTAATTTTTAGTTGATTTATGAACATACGACTATACATCATCCCAATTTATGGGTTGATCAATCTTTAAATCCTTTTTACATTCTCTACCAACAATTACATCAATGTATTTTGGCATAAGGCCTGCTATTGGACCCTTTATGCAAACATTACTACTTGTAAATTTTTCGCCCTTTTTAATATTTTTTAGAGCATATAAACTTTTTTTTTGTGAATTAATAGTGATGTATTCATTTGGTTGAATCTTTTTTACTCCATCACCAAGCAAAACTTTAACATTGTTTTTTGTATTTTTAGAATTAAACTTATAACTACTCCATTTTTTGAAATTAGTTTTAAATTTAACAATCTCCTTCATTTCATTAAAATTCGCAGAAAGAATATGATCTGGACCCTCCATTTTTTTATCTAAAGTAAAATGTTTCTCAATAACATTTGCACCCCTCAAAATAGAGACTTTAGTTGATAGTGTATCGGATGTATGATCTGACAAACCTACTGGTATATTATACATGAATTTTAGTGTATCTATAAATTTTAAATTCATTTCTGAATAAGTCGATGGATAAGATGAATTGCAGTGGAGTAATATAAGGTTTTTATTTCCTGTTGATTTGACTGCCTCAACTGCCTCGTCTATTTCAGATATTTTTGACATTCCTGTCGATAAGATCATTGGTTTTAAAGTTTTTGCTACATATTTTATTAGAGGTATATTAACTAAATCTGCAGAGGCAATTTTGAATGCAGGAACACCAATTTGATTTAAGAAATCAACACTTTCAAAATCAAATGGAGTGGAAAATATGGTTAATCCTCTTTTCTTTGCATAATCGAATATTTTCTTTTGAGTGCTGAAATTCAGACTAAGTCTTTCAAAAAACTCGCTTATACTTTCTTGTGTACCTATAATTTTTTCGACATATTTATCTGATTTTATAAATTTTGAAACTCTAGATTTCGGTAAGAAAGATTGAAATTTTATAGCATCACATTTTATTTTTTTAGCGCTATTTATTAACTCTTTCGCGATTTCTAAACTTCCGTTATGATTTAAACCAGCTTCAGCAATTATAAACGGTTTATTATTTCCACCAATAGTTCTATTGTTAATTTTAACTAAATTATTTAATTTCGAATAATTGTAATTTTTGGCTTCATTTACAAAATTACTATATTTATTTATTAAACTACTAACTAGGTCAAAGGATTTGTGGAATAATATTTGACTATCTGCATAATTAAATTCTCCTCCTGCACCTAAAGAAAAAAGATTATCAAAACTTTCTACGAAACTTTTTATAGTTGCAACTTCATTTTTATAATTATTAAATTGAACTGGGTATACGTAAGGTTCATAATTAATATCTGCCCCAATTAATTTACTATTATCAACTAATTTTGTTGAATTTATTTGATTTTTTATTATTTCTATAACTTGTTTTGGATTAATTTTTGAAAATTTATCTCCAACTGAATATGTTATTTCTAAAGTCAAATAAGAATGGTTTTTTGGTGCAACATATTTAGACAATTTTTTATTTTCAGTAATTCGATTAAATAATAGTTTTTTTGAGTCAAAATAAAGCCAGTGATGATTTTTTGGGAGAATTTTGTCTTGTTTATAGAAAAGATACACAGAACATACGCCTCTAAATTTTAAGTTATTTTTTTTTCCTAAAAATTTTGACGTGAGGTTTATAGGAAGTGTTGAAATAACAATTTCGTTTGACTTAATTTTATAAGTTTTTTTGTTTGTAACAACTCTAGAAATTCTATTTTCATCTTTCTTTAATCCAATGATATTTTCCTTTAATGTGATTTTTCCACCTAGTTTAATTATATTTTTTTTAATTTTATCATACAAAGATCCTGTGCCATATTTTCCTACTGCTACGTATTCTTCATGGTAAAAAGGTAAAATTTTATCCCTAAATTTTATTCTGTTAGGTGCCCAGTCTGGTGTCATAAATTTAGTACTAATACCCCATATTTTTTCAGGGTATTTTTCAAAAAACATTTTCCTTAAAGTTGGGCCAATAAATGTATCAATATATTCTCTATAATTTTTTGCCTTTGATCGTTGATTTTTTTTATTACAATTTTTAATTTCTTTTTTAATTTTTTTTCTTAATTTTGGTTCAAATAAATCAAGGCCCTCATTAGATAAGGGATAATCATAAAATTTATCAAAATTATCACCTTGTACATTTTTGCAACGAAATTTACCTTCTAATAAATATTCTTTAAAATTCTTTTTCCAAAATTTTTCAAGCTTTTTATCTGGCGTGTGAAATATATGTGGCCCAGTATCAACAATAAAATTTTTCCATTTCCATGACCTACATAACCCACCAGTTATATTGTTTTTTTCTATAATATTTACTTCCCAACCTGCCTCTAGCAGTTTCCAAGCTGTTATTAATCCAGTAGGACCTGCTCCTAAAATTATAGCTTTAGTTTTTTTAGAATTCATTTTTTAAAATTAATTTATTTTTAAGTCAAAATTATGGATATTCAAATGATATAAAATCTATAACTTTTCAATACTATTTAAGAGATTTAAGTTTCTAATTTCTTTTATTGTTAAAAATTTGCTGTTTGTGCCTGAATTGTATTCAAAATTATTATTTACAGGCTTGCCGATTTCGTTTATTTTATTTTTTCTATATTTATTAATAGACTTATAAATTTGACTACTAGGCGCTATGACATAATGGTCTTTAAATTTATAAACATAAGGGGCATCTTCCCGTGAGCACATCGTCTCGTGTATTTTTTCTCCAGGTCTAATTCCTACAATCTTATGTTTTAAATTTGGGGCCATAGCTTTAGCTAAATCTACGATCCTAATAGACGGTATAATTGGGATAAAAATTTCACCACCAATCATTCTTGCAAAAGATTTTTCTACAAGTTTTATTCCTTGCTCAATATTAATCCAAAATCTAGTCATAGATTTGTGTGTAATAGGTAAAAATCTAATTTTGTTTTTTATAATTTTATTAAAGTATGGGACGACTGATCCTCTAGACCCTATGACATTTCCGTATCTCACAACTGAAAATTTGGTAATTCCACCACCAAAATTGTTTCCAGATATAAATAGTTTATCAGAAGCTAATTTTGTAGCACCATATAAGTTAATAGGATTTGCAGCCTTGTCTGTAGATAATGCAATTACTTTTTTAACTTTATTTTTTAATGACGCCAAAATGACATTTTCTGCACCATTGATATTTGTTTTAATGCATTCTATTGGGTTATACTCCGCCGCTGGTACTTGTTTTAATGCTGCAGCATGGATTACATAGTCTACGTCTTTTAAGGCTAGATCAATTCTATTTTGATCCCTAACATCACCAAGAAAATATCTTAGACATTTATACTTATTTACACTGAATATTTGTGACATTTCAAATTGTTTCATCTCATCTCTAGAATATATTATTATTTTTTTGGGTTTATATTTATTTAATAAAAGTTTGACAAAATTTTTACCAAAAGATCCCGTCCCACCTGTTATAAGTATACTTTTATTATTGAACATTTTTATAGTAGTATTATTCTTAGACTATTTTTAAGTTAATTTAACATAAATTATTAAATAAAATATTACCACTAATTATTTTTCAATATTTTGTATAATTTTAACAAATAATTCCAATCCTCTTGAGATTTAATATCTTCACCAAGATTATTTGTTATTCCATAAATTATTGATTTAGTGTTTTCTGGAATGTTTTTTTTATTTTTTTCGTATTCTAATGAAATTATCCTTCGTGATAAAATATCTTTGAAGATTATCAATTTTTTATAAGATCTTTTATTATAAAATTATTATTGTTCGTCTTTAAATAATATTACTTCTTATTAAAATTAATTGTTATATTTTTTAAATTAAAAGTTTAGAATTTAATTGCTTTCACATTTACTTTAGAATTTGTTTAATAATTTAAATATTTTTTTATGAGTTTAAACGTTTAACTGAAATCTCTTCTATACTCAAGATTTAGTCTTTTAAAATTACCTATTTGTTAATATTAATTTTTAAACAATATCTTTATAAAAGATATGATTTCATATGTATTATATTTTTTTTAAACAGAGCTTTAATTTAAACATATTTATTTATACTAATTTGATAAAATAATTAGGTATTGATAAATAATTTTCTTCTTGAAACTTTTTTCTGAAAAAGTTCTACTGATTTTTTTAAACTGATTAATTGCTTTGATACAACTAGATCAATTTTTAAAATTTAATTTCTAAATATTAAAAAATAAATTAATTATTTTGCTCTATAGAATAATTTATAAAAAGTTCAAAACATTTTCCCTGTTATGTTTAACGCTGAATTTCCATAACTGAGAGTCAAGATAAAAATGTAACATTTGACCTATGATTGGTATAATTATCAAACTTTTAAGGTAAGTTGTTTCAGAATTACCAAACATAGACAGAGCTGCCATTAAAGTTCCGTATATAACAATTATAAATATAAAATACTTAGAGTATCTTAAATTAATATGTTCTTTTTTAATTACATTTTCCCTTTTTGTTACAATTTTATTTGTAAGAAACAAGTATTGCGAAAAATGCATAGTGACACCCATCAATATAACATGAACGGGATTTTCGACAAAACAAACTGGATAAAAAATTATACATCCAGTTATAAAAGTAAAGAGGTTTTGATTTAAACCAAACTTAAATAAGTAAACAATTGATGATATAATTAATGATAAAATGATTATTGCATTTAGAAAAAATGAAAAAGCAGAAAAATCTATATTTAAAAAGAATCTAAAATAACCAATTAGAAAAAATAAAATATTAAATATGTATATAAGTGTTTCTTGGAATTTAATATCCTTTTTTTCAATTGAATATAATTTGCTTATTCCAAAACTTTGACGTGTTACATGGTACATATTGACAGCAAAAAAAATAAGATAAAATATCTTATTAAAAAAGATGAAACCTAATAAACTCAAAACAATTATGATTATGGGTGTATAAACTAGTGATACTTTATTTTTTTTAATATGATCATAGTTACATTTATTAATAAAGAAAGGCCAAGTTGCACCAAAATGGGGTTCTGCAAGTAATAAAATTGTAAAAAATATTAAAAATGTTTCAAACGTAGGGAAACTAATTAATATCAATCCATAAATTAATGGAAAAATTATTGGAAATTTTACAAAAACAAATTCCTTATTAGTAATTATACTAGAAAGTTTCATAATAATACTTATTAGTTTAATTTGTTTTTTTTCCAACTAGTATAAATAGCCCACCTTCACCCCCTAAAGCACTAAAAATCGAGGAAAATTGAGATAAAAATCTTGATACATAATCTCCTGAATCTACCTTTATAAATAAATTATCATTATAATTTTTTCCAATATTTGGAATTGAATTAATGTATTCAATATTATTTTTTTTAAACCAATTTAAGACTTCGTCAAAAGTATGTAAGCTTTCTACAGGATTATAATACTGATCATTTATCCAAGCATTTATTTTTTCTTCATTTAATTTATAGTTTAATTTTTTTATATGGGGGTCAAATTTCATCAGTATTTTTTTTCCAAACACTTTGGATAAATATTTTCTTACTAATGTTCTAATTCTAAAAATTTTGTTGTATAATCCAATTATTATATAACCGTCCTTTTTTAAAAATTTTAAAATATTTTTAAAACCACCATACGGATCAGATGTATGATGCAACACACCACTACACCAAACTAAGTCAAAAACATTATCTTTGAAAATGTCTTCGAAAAGATCAGCCTTAACATAGGTTATATTTTTAATTCCATTTTTTTCAGAAAAAACTTTGCCTATTTTTAAAGAGTCCAAGGTTGTATCCATGGCAATCACATCGTTATTTGTACCTATTGCTAAATAATTGGAAAGCTGAGATGTACCAGATCCAACCTCTAAAATTTTTTTATTAAATTTAAAAAATTGTTTTATGTTTTTTGCAATTATATTCTTATTTCCAATTTCAAGAATTGTACTTTTGCTATCAATAGTCGAAAAATTTGGAAATGGTTTAGTTTTATAAAAATCTTGAATTATTTTTGATGTTCTTATATTTGTTTCTTTTTGATAAATTCCATCCACTTTAATCAATTCTTTTTTAAAGTAGATCATTTTTTAGAATATTGTAATTTTTTATCCATAATATAATTTCCACATACAAGGTAGTCTAAATCAGTTATTAAGAAGCACCTGTAAGCATCCTCTATAGTATTTACTATTGGTTCATCGTTAATATTAAAAGAGGTATTTACTAAAATTGGAACATTAGTAATTTTATAGAATTTTTCTATAAGAGAATAAAATAAATAATTTTTTTTCTTACTTACAGTTTGAACTCTAGCACTATAATCTACATGTGTTACTGCGGGTATTTCTGATCTATTGATATTTAAAAGATCAAAGCCAGAAATATTTTCATTTTTATATCTATCTATTTTTCTTTTTTTTTGCAAAATATCAGCAACTAAAAGCATATACGGGCTTTCACAATCTAAATCAAACCAGTCTTTACAATGATCCTCTAGAACTGCGGGTGCGAAAGGCCTAAAACTCTCTCTAAACTTAATTTTTAAATTTAAATTTTTTTGCATTTTTTCTGATCTAGGATCAGCAATTATTGATCTGTTTCCCAAAGCTCTTGGACCAAACTCCATTTTTCCTTGAAACCAGCCAAATATATTTTGCTCAGAAATCTTTTGAGCCACAAATTCAATTAATTTTTCTTCTTCCAAATAATTATATTTTGCACCAAATTCATCTAACTGATTTTTAATTTGTTCATTAGAATAAAATGGTCCAAAATAAGATCCACTCATAAGATTGTTAATTTTTTTTATATTATTTTCATTTTTTTTATAATCTAAATTGTGCCACAGATATAATGCTGCGCCTAATGAGCCTCCTGCATCGCCAGATGCGGGCTGTATCCATATATTTTCAAAAATTTTTTCTTTGTGAATTTTGCCGTTTACAACACAGTTTAATGCTACTCCACCTGCAAGACACAAGTTATTTATATCATACTCTTTTTTTAAATTCCTACATATCTTCAATATAATATCCTCTAGAATGAACTGAATTGAAGAGGCGACATCCATATAAAATTGATCAATGGGCTCATTGGATTTTCTTGCTTTTCTTCCAAATAAATTTTCAAAATTTATATTTATCATTTTTAATCCTGTGGAATAGTCAAAATATTTTTGATCTAATTTAAATGTTCCATCATCTTTGATTTGTATAAGATTTGTTGTTATTAAATTTTTGTACTTGGGCACACCATAAGGTGCTAAACCCATAAGTTTATATTCACCATCATTTACTTTAAAACCACAATAATAAGTAAAAGATGAGTATAATAAACCTAAGGAGTCTGGATATAATATTTCTTTGACCATATTAATTTTGGAATTATTTCCTATAGCAACAGTTGTAGTTGCCCACTCCCCTACACCATCAGCTGTAAGTATAATTGCTTCATCAAAAGGAGATGGGTAAAAAGCACTTGCAGCGTGACTAATGTGATGTTCTACAAATTTAATTTTGTTAATATCTACAAAGTTGTTATCTATAAACTTTAATTCTTTAAATATATTTTGTTTTTGGAAAAGTTTTTCTTTAGACCAAATGGGTATTGATTTATTAAAAGATTTTAATCCTTTGGGTGAATTATCTAGATATGTTTCTAATAATCGCTCAAACTTCAAAAAAGGTTTTTCGTAAAATACTATATAGTTTATATCATTTAATTTAATTTTATTCTCACTTAAGATAAACTTAATTGAGTTATATGGGAAATTATTATCATGTTTTATTCTAGTAAATCTTTCCTCTTGAACAGCATTTATAATTTTACCATCAATTATCAATGAAGCTGCGCTATCATGGTAATAACAAGATATACCTAGAATTACTGTATTCATCAAAAAATAATTAGAATATTGTGTATATGAATGGTGCTACTACCGATCCTTGTCCAACAAATAAGATGCCACCAACTAAGATTAATATAATTAAAATTGGTAGCAACCAAAATTTTTTTCTTTCTTTTAAATACTTCCAAATATCCTTTGCAAATTCAATCATTTAGTTAAAAAGGATTATTATAACTCGTTTTTTTATTATTACAATTTCTCCAAAAAGATCTTTTTAAATATTTCATTTTATTATTTGTTCCTAATTTAAACATTTTTTTTATTAAGCCAAAAGGGGTTATTATAAAATAAAAAATTATAGCTAATATTAAAGGTGACATAAATCTACTCAAAAATATCCCCAGTTTAAACCAAAAATGGTTTAATTCTTTCAACCATAATGATTTTAATAATGTAACAAAAAAAAATATAAAACTAATCACAATCATCGTAAGTTTATAGACTTGATCAACGTTTAAAAATATAGAAAGTATTAAGAAAAGGATAGAGAAAAAATATCCAAAAGTTTTTAAGTTTGTTTTATTAGTAATTTTGAGCATATGTAAAATGTAAAGTTTTAATATATATCATCTATAAAAACAAAAATATATTTAATATTTATCAAAAAATGAGCATTAACAAATTAGTTCTATTTGATTAGCTTTTTTAAGATTTTATTCTATTTAAGTGATAAATTAGTCACTTTATATACGCTATTTATGTATGTTAAAAAAAAATAGTAACTCTATTTTTGTTTTTAAAAATTTTCTTTTTTAACATTTATTATTTTTTTATAAGCAATGTATCTAATACTAAATAATCAATATTGTACTTTTTAAAACATTTAATTGCATCCAATGGATTATTTACTATTGGTTGGCCTTTAATATTAAATGAAGTATTTAATAAAATTGGTACTCCCGATACTTCCTTAAATTTATTTAATAATCTCCAAAAATTATAATTATTACTTTTTGATACACTCTGTACTCTACAACTATTGTCTACATGAACGACTGCAGGAATTAACTTTACTTTATTTTGTTTTACTTGACAGGCTATGAGCATATGTGGGCTTTTTTGATTTATAACAAAATATTCTCTCAGATTTTCTTCAGTAATTGCGGGAGCAAAAGGCCTGAAATACTCGCGGAATTTAACATTTTTATTTAAATGATCTCTCATTTTTTCTGGAAAAGGTTTACACAATATGCTTCGGTTACCTAATGCTCTAGGGCCAAACTCTGAAGCACCTTGAAACCATCCAATGATATGACCTTCATTTATAAGGGTTGAGGTTTTTTCAAATATTTTTTCCTTTAAATCTAAAAATTTAATATTATTTTTTTTTAAACACATCAAAATTTCTTTTTTTGAAAATCTTGATCCAAGATAAAAGTTATGATTTTTTTTAAACATAAATTTTTTATTTCGCTTAATATGACTATATAGGCATGTACCATATGCAACACCCGAATCTCCACTAGCAGGTTGAACAAATATTTCCTTAAACAATTTTTCCTTTTCAATCCTTCCATTAAGAGAACAATTTAATCCAACCCCTCCAGAAATACATAAATAATTACATTTTGTTTTTTTTTTTAGTATTTTTAATTGATAAATTACAATTTCTTCCAATCTATCTTGAAGCGCTGCTGCGATATTTTTATGATGGTTAGATAATTTTTTTCTATTCTTTCTTCTATGCCCAAAAATTTTTATAAATTTATCACTTACCCACTTATCTTTGACTTTATGATAATCAATCCAGTCTTTATTAATAATATATTTTAGAGGATCTTTTTTATCTATTTGAATTATATCTCTAAAATAATCAATATAACTTTTATTTCTATTTTTAACTTTTAATTTTGAGTTCCCGTAAGGTGCTAAACCCATTATTATTCCTTCATCACAAAAAGTTTTCCAACCCAAATAAAATGTTATAGCAGTATAAAACAATCCTAATGAGTTTGGATATTTATTATCACTATGTACAACGGTTATGTTATTTTTGTTACCCACACCGAAGAGAGCAGAATGTATTTCTCCGATACCATCGTACGAAACTACCAATGATTTTTTAAATCCGCTCGGGTAAAAAGTACTAGCTAAATGGCATAGGTGATGCTCGTTAAATTCAATTTTTTTTTTATATTTTAGTCTTTTTCTAATTATATTTTCTGTTTGACATAATTTTTTAATTCTTTCAATTTCATTTAGTAGGAAGTCAATCCTGTAACTTTTATCTATAGCTGGTTTTAAATATTTTTCTCGTATCTGTAAATAAGGGTCATTTGAAAAAGATATGAGGTCTATTTGATTCATTTTTAATTTCGAAATTTTTAGACAATCATTTATTGCATCAATTGGGAAATTTCTTGAATGTTTTTGATAATCATATCTTTCTTGTTCACATGCTGCTACGATCCTTCCATTTATACTAATACAAGCAGACGTATCATGGCCACCATAATTAAGACCTAAAATTTTCATATTATTATTTTTTTGCTATAGATTTCGTTAACTTTATTATATCTTCATTTTTTTTTAAAATTTTATTTAATATAATAATTATTTTTTTTAGAATATGTTCATATGCTAACTTCAAAAAATCCATCCAATTAAAAATGTTTTTTTTGTAGTATCAATCTTTTTAAAAATTAATTTATTTGTTTTATTTAACCTCATTAATCGCTCATTATAACTTTTGATATATGTTCAGCAACCAAGTCATATCCTTTTTCGTTTGGGTGTCCACTTATTCTTAGAGGATATAATGCCTTTGAATCTGGGTGTTTTTCGAAAACTTCTTTTCTTAAGTCAACAAATATAACTTTTTTACTTGAAATTTTTTTTTTCATATAGTCGTATTTTCTTAAAGGGTATGGATATATTACACTTTCAAAATATCTAGCAGCATGAGGATAATAAACAAAATAAAATTTACCACCCCAACTGTTAGTAATATTGATAGCTTTATCAATAATTTTTTCATATGTATCGAAAGTGTTTAGAGGACTATATCCATGAATTGTTAATGAATATCTTCTGGGAATAAAATGACTAATAAAATTTCTTAAATTATAAAGCTTCACAATAGATCTTATTTCAAAATACAAATCATTTTTTTTTTTTTCAACTTTTTGTCTGTCAGCAATTTGTCTGTTGGAATAAATTTCTTTATATATTGCTTCATGATCATTATCAATTTGTGATTGTTTATTTATTAAATTTTGTGAAAAATTTTTGTCATATAAATATTTATTAAATATATCCCATTCATGCTCGTATATAAGATTATCAATATCATTTGTTTCTGAGTAAAACCAAATAACTTTTTTGGGTTTTTTTTTTGAGGCATACTCCTTTAAGGAGGCAAGCTGCATCAGTGGTCCATGTCCTTGATATCCTAAGTTAAGAAAACTTTTTTTTGTATAATGAATTATTCTCTGGTGAATTGTATCCTTATCTGAAACACATGCACCTTGTGCAAGACTGTCTCCTAACAACACGATATCAATTTCTTCCAGATCCCAAAAACTGTCATTATTTCTAAAACCATGTCTATCACTAAAATAAACTATTCTTTCACCCCCCTCATTGCAAAAAACTGTATTTTTTTTTGAAATCCCCGAGATTGCATAAAGATCATTTTTATTTTTAAAATCTTTATAATTTAAAAAAAAGTCATTTGGTGGAATTGAAGGAACTGCATCTTTGTATATTTTTTTATAATCTTGATAAAATTCAAATTTAGAGCGAGTATCAAAATTAATATTTAATTTTTTAGCTTTTTCAGATCTATTAGATATATCATTAACAACATTTTTCCCATTAATATTAAAAAAAATTTCAACCATAAATAAAGATATCAATAATGAAAAAAAGGAAATATTTGAGTATACTATTATAGTGTCATTTAAAAAAAAAATTAACAACAACAAGAAAACGAATGTAATTCCAATTATTATTACGAATTTTAGATAAAATAACTTAAAATATTCTGGTGATATAAAGTATTTTACAAAACTATAAATAAAGCAGATAAATACTAACGTACAAATTATTGTAAGAAAAAACCTACTAATCCCCCCAAAGAAAAGTTTATACATTAAAATTTATTTTTAATTTTTTCAAAGATATTTTTTTTTTCAAAATAAGGACTGTCAGAACTTTTTTCATAAATTAAATTGATCATTAAAACTTTTCTTGCTAAACCGTTTTCCTCTTTAACTGGCTCAACTGAATGGTAGGAATTTTTTGTTTTTTTAAAACCATAGATTTTATTCGGTGTAGGCAAAATTGTTTTTAGAGTTTTTAATTCCTTTGGATTAATTCTTTCATTTCTCCAATTTTGCTCATGCTCTGATTTAATAGGTTTATATAAATTGACTTGTCCACCATTTTTTATATCCCATTTATCAGACACAAAAAAGTAAACCAAAGAAACTAATTTTCTTGAACTATCTGTATGAGGCAAACTGAATCCTCCTTGTCTCGAAATATTAAAGCAAAAACTTAATCTTACTTTTTTATATGATGGAATGAATCTTCTTATATCATTTTTGTTAAAATATACGTTTTTCAATTTAAATATTTTTTTTAATTCAAGAAAAAATTTATTTGTATTTATATTTTTTAAAAAAACTTTCCATTCATTGCAGTTTTCAAGAAAATCATTAAATTCAAGCTTTTCGTCATTAAAAGATTTAGCAAAATCGTTATGTTTAGAAAAATAATCCTCTTTGGGAAATTTTTCTCTTAATATATTGTATTGTTTTTGGTCAACTAAATTGTCAATTTCGATGTGTCTAAATCTATTTTCGAATTCTATTTTTTGTATTTTATCTAATAAATTTACCATATTATTTTATGTTATAGAAAATAAAAATTAAAAACATATTTTGTATCGATTAACAGTAAATTTCCATAATTGAGAGTCAAGATAAAAATATAATATTTATTTACGATTGTTCTAATTATTTATTTGCAACACATATATCATCTATACATATAAATAAATTATACTCACTTAATTTTTTATTATCAACTTCGCCTCCCAAACTGGCCTAGATTTTAAATGATACGATAAATTACCACCTTTCCATTCATTACCTAAAACAACATTTATAGGCGAGTTATTTTCCAAATTCCATATATATTGAATTTTGTCAGAAATCTCTTTGCCTGGATAATCGGTTCGTTTATCTGATTGGGTGATTGAAACAGTGCTGTAGATCGCAGGTGACAAAAAAAGAGTAAAATGATACAAGTATAAAATTTTTTAATTTCTTTTAATTTAATTTGATTTTTAAAAATGTAAATAAAAAATACGCCTAAATAAAGATAAAATGGTGTCATCCACATAGTTCTAATTTTTGAGCCTAAAACAATAGATGTAACTAAAATTAAAATTATAGGTAAAAAGTTAATTACAGTTATAAAAAGAGTCTTTTTATTGTGAAGACTTTTTTTAAATTCGAAATTTTTAACCAAAAAACTAATTAAAATTAAAAAAGGTATTAATATTCCAATTTGTTTTAATATGAATGTAGTTGGAAATTTTAGATGATCAAATAAAACTGAATATTCAAGTCCAGTCCTTTTCAAACCATAAAATATGGTTACAAAATCGTTATTAAAAAGCCAAATAAAGTGTGGAATAATTAAAATAAGAAATACTTCCAATATTAATAAGTATTTAAAATTAAATTTTTTATTTTTTTTCAAAAATAGGTAAGCAAATAATAAAGAGATTGATATCAACAAATATATAAAAATATATTTTGATAAAAAACCTATTGCTGAAAATAAACCAATAAAAAGACAATCTGAAATTTTAATTTCATTGTCTTTATATATTTTCCAAGAAAAATAAACTACCAAAGACCAAAAAGGTAATTGGCAAACATTTACATTAAATTCAGGCGTTGTATAATTATAAAAATAGATAGCTTCTAGTAAAATTACAGAAATTAAGCTTAACTTATCATTGTTTAGAAAATCTTTTGCAAATTTAAATACATAATAAAAAGCTGTAATTACGAAAATTTGACTTAATAAGTAATATGCCCAATCTTGTGATCCGAAAATTTGAAAAATTATCTCAGAGAAAAAAGCGCTAGCTGGAGGGTGTTTATCAAAACCCCAATTTAAATTACTACCCCACGCCAGTGTTTCAATTGTGTCTAAAGGTAAATTTTGATTCACAAAACTTGGAACTATAGTCCAAATTATTAAATGAATTATGAGAAAAATATAAAATAAGATCGAAATATTGTATCTAAAAATATTCATTTATATAAATTTTTAGGGATCGATTTTTATTAGCATTTTTATTTATTTAGCTTACTTTTTTAACATACTCCAAAATATGTTTTTCTGATGAACAACCAATGACGGTTGAAAGATTGTTATTAATATTTTGTTTTTTTACATAATCTAATCCTTCATTAATATTTAAATAACCTGATGCAAGTATACTCATACAGATTATGTTATTTTTAGTTTTTTTTATTGCTTCTTCGACATTTTTTTGATTTGGATTCATCTCATAGCCAATTTTGTTGATGTGAGTTAAAATCGATATATCCCCAATTTTTTGCTCGTCTACTAATTTTAAAAAACTTATTAAATTTTTTGTTGCAAATCCAGGTGTGCAAGAATAATTTTTTTTTATAAATTCACAATAAAAATTAATTATATCATGACGTCCCAATGACACTAAAATATCTGTTAAAGAGTCATGTAAAATGACACTTTTTATAAAACTGTTCTTAAATGGACTCATTTCAAATTTTATTAATAGTGGAATTATTTCTTTATAATTTGTATTAGACAAAAATTTCATAATATCATAACTTATTTTAAATTTCTCAAAAATACTCTGTTGAGACAGCGCATCTTTCATAGCGCCTATTATCCCTAGTTCATTTGTTTTTCTAACGTACTTGTTTATATAGGGTAATAAAATGAATAAGCCTAATCCATCTTTTAATTTTTTATCCTCATTTAATTTTGGTATTAAAAATTTAGTTTCATCAACTGTAGATATCATTAAATTTTTAAGATTATTTTCAAAAGAAAAATTAATTATGTCTTTTACTTTATTTAAATCACTGAATTTAGTAATTAACTTTTTTCTACCGATTTCATTGTCCAAATGGTTAATTCCAAATAGTGAGTTGTGTCCAAGAATTATATCTTTAAAATTAGTCATTGATTATAAACCTCTTCTATAATTTTATTTACATTGACACTGTGATCGAGATTTTGATGATGATCGGTATTTGACTTTAATAAGTCTATAAAAAAATCTGATTGATGGGCGTAATGATTTCCTGCTACGTTATAAAAAGAATTTTTAAACAATTCCATTTTACTTATAATAGACATGCCAGAATTAATTGAGGCAATAGACTCTTTTAAATTTAATTCTATCTTGTCCTCATTAACTAAGATTGACCCATTTGTTCCTTCAATGAAAAACTTTAGTTGAGGTACTCTGTAATTTATTACAGACCAAGATGCATCTATATTACAAATTACACCACTCTTGGTTCTGATAACTAAGTGCGCATAGTCCTCGTTCTCATCACTATAAATACTTTTACAAAAACCGTAACACGACTCATATTCTCCAAAAAATTTTTGCATTATATAAATTAAATGGCTTGTTTGTGTAATTAGAACACCTCCACCTGATTTCTTTTTTATAAATCTCCAATTAGATTTATTAGGTTTTTTTAATACTTGTGAAACATACATTTCACCCTTTGAATAAATAATTTCTCCTAAAATTTTCTTAGTATTTACTAATTCATATGCTTTTTGAAAAGTTTCATAAAATTCATACATATATCCAACGAATAAAAGTGTTTTGTATTGATTGGATAAATTTTTTAAATCACGAGCTTCTTTGTAATTTGCAGCCAATGGTTTTTCAGAGAAAATTGGAATTTTATGCTCTAAAAAAAACTTTATAATCTCAAAATGAGATCCTGTTGGGGTGCAAATTGTAATAAAATCTAAGTTTAAGTTAATTAAATCTTTGTAATTATGAAAAATTTTTAAATCTTTAAAATTTTTATTAAGGATTTTGTTCATAGTTTTCTCATTTTCACAAATACCTATTACCTCAACATCGGGATGAGCTGAAAATTGGGAAAGATGTAGTAAACCAAGTTTACCAAAACCAACTATTACTGTTTTAAAGGATTTATTATTTATGTTCATATATTGTCAAAATAATTTTTTTATTCATTTTATCAAATTTCTTTACACTAATTTTTTTCATTTTCATAATTTCATTTCTATTTAAGTAAGAAGTTGGTGAGAAATAATGCGCTTCAAGACTTGGAGCCATAGAATATATATTCCCTGATGATATAACTATATCCTTAAAAATAATCTTTTTTTTTTTTAAATATATTCTTCTGTACTTTCTAATATTTTTTATCTCATAACTCTTAGTTATTAAAGAATATTTACTATATATATCAATTAATTTGTTGACTGGTTTAAACTTTGCTAAAATTGAAATTAAAGCTAAAAATCGAAAAGCTATTTTTTTTAAATTAGAAACTTTAGTAAAATTTTGTTTTAAAAATACATATTTATCGTTAACAGAGAAATTTTTAAGAACTCTTGGTACAAATCTTTTTCCACTTGAAATGGCTGAGTCACATAAAAAAATTTTTATATTATTATTTCGATTAAAGGCTACTAAATTTGGATTTTTTTTATATATGAATACCTTTTTCTTATTTTTTTTTTAAAATAAAATAATCAGTAATTATATTATTTGGTTTTTTGATTTTATCATTCTTAATAATTTTTTTTAATTCGCTTGATAAAATTAAAGCATGATCTGTAGAGTAAAAAAAAGATAAGTATCTTAGGTCATTTAGAGCATAAAAAGTTGTAAAATTTTTATTATAAAAATTAAAAATTTTTTTAAATTCATTGTTGCTTATTAAATTTTGCCTAAAAGCAAAATAAAAACCTGAAATCAAAAAAATTCTTGAAGATCTTGAAAATATATAACTTGGAAAATAATTAAAATCTGAGGTTAAATTTTTACATAAATTTAATATTATTAAAAAAATATCTAGTCTTTTTTTTGTGTTTTTTCTTTTTAAAATTTCAGCTGACAACATTAAACTAATCGTCAAATATCCTAGATCTAAGCCCTTGTATTCAAGTTCGTTTGAATTTGTTATGAATTTGTGAACTTTGTCTAAAAAAAAATTTAAATCTTCTTTAATAATTAAACTTTTTTTTTGTATTTCATTAAAATTTTGTAAAAAAGCAAGTTTAGCCAAGTTTTGATTTAAAATATTCTTATTAAATTTATTTTTTAAAAAGAAAAATGATTTTTCTAAAGAGTTAATTAGATCTTTCTTTAAATTTAAATCAATATTTTTTATATTTAATAGTAAATTACTAAATAAAAATGAGGTATATGATGTTGTGCAGTAACTACGCTCATTCTTATACCATTCATCATATGAGCCGTCTTTATTTTGTAGCTTTAATAAAAACTTGGTTTCATTAAGTTTTCCACTAAGATTAAAATCTGAAATTTCTGAAGAATTAAGAAAATTAACTGAAAAATATTGAAATGGAGGTGATGAAAAATTTTTTTTTCCATCCAAATATTCCTTATCAAGACTGCCTTTTGAATTTTTTTTTTTTCTTAAATCTTTAATTTTTTTATCAATTAAATTAAATTTAAATTTAATATTTTTTTTGAAACTGTTTTCAAGCATTTTTCTCAAGCCATGTATTCAATATTAATATAGAGGATAATTGTTTTTCTAAAATCAGCTCTGGGCTAGATTGATATCTAGAATTGATCATAGTAAAATTATTGTATTCGATCAAATCAAACACAGGAGAATTTATATTTATTTTTTTATCTAATAGATTAATAAAGAATTTTCTGTTTTCTTTATTGAGATAATTTTGAAGAGCTATTTTTTTTTTCATTTTAACTTTTGTGTTGGCTTTTATAAAATCAACAAGTATCTTTTTATCTTTAAATAATGATGCATCTTCATAATTAATTATCTGTTTATGTAAATTATAAAAATTATTATTTAAATAAGGGACTCTTACTTCTAAGCCATTATACATACTTAACTGATCAGTTTTATATAAAGTGTAATTAGGCAACCAATTATTAAAATTTTCAAAATAAATTTTTTCCTTAGAAAAATCACTAAATTGATTGTCTAAGTTTTCTGCGTAATTTTTTTTAAGTAGGTTTTTTAATTCATTTCTTGAAAATACTGAAATAAGATCATTAAAGTCTTCGTTACTCCTAAAATTTGAACTTAAACAAAATTTTAATCTTTTTTTTCCTTCTTTGCCTAAGTTTCCCTGATATTTAAAAAACAAATTTAAAAAGTTGTGTGGTGATAAATAAATAATCATTTTTAAAAGAGGTCCAATAGATAATTTTTGGATTATTTTTATGTAATTTAAAAGTGAAAAATGGTAATAACCTCCAAAAATTTCATCTGCACCTTCGCCACTAAATGCTACCTTTACTTTTTTTGAAACTTCTTTCATCAAATAGTTTGTTGGAAATATAACGCTATCTAATATTGGGTTATCAAAAGCATCTATCGTCTCTTCAAAAATTTTTTCAAAAGAATATGAATTAAAAGTACAAAGATTAGTTTTTTGGTTTTCGAAAATATTTGATTTTATTAGACTTTTACTTTCATTATATTTAGATGTACCAAAATCGATAGTAAAAATTTCATCTAATTTGTCACCAAGTTTTTCATTGATCAAATTTGAGTCTATGCCGCTAGACATCATTATTCCCATTGGAACATCGCTTAATATGAAATTATTAATATCATTTTCAAAAAAGTTTTTAGTTTTTTCATGTAATTGATTTTTATTAAGCATATTTTCGTATTTAATATCTTTTAAGAAACTAGATTTTTCTAATTTATTTTTTTCAAATTCTAAGATTTCTCCAGGTCTTAACTGCTCTATGTTTAAGAACAAATGTGAAAAGTTTTCCACATATCTTTTAGATAGGGCTGATTGTAAATTTTTTATATTAATTTTTTTTTTTAAAAAAATCTAAATTATAAATTGATTTCGCAGATGAAGAAAAGTATAAGTCATTTTTAATTTTTGAGTAATAGAGCGGTTTAATTCCGAATCTGTCACGACTGATAGTAATTTTTCCTGTAGATAAATCGTAGACTACAAATACAAACATTCCTTCTATCCAAGAGATAAATTCCTTACCATAAAATTTTAATCCAGGTGCAAGTAATTCTGTATCGCATTTAGTTTTTAAAAAAAAATTTTTTTCCTCTAATTTATTTTTTAAAAATTCGTAATTATATATTTCACCATTAAATACAGTTACATAGTTTATCTCTTTGTGAAAAAATGGTTGATTCCCATTTTTAACATCTCTAATCGAAAGTCTTGTCGCTGCTATATGTACATTATTTTTGGAAAACTGGCCCTCATGGTCTGGTCCTCTTCTTCTAATATATTGTAGCATTAAAGGAAGAGATGAGCTATCACTACCTGTATATCCACAAATTCCACACATTAATATTTATATTTTATCTGTCTAGTTCTCTTAGATTAATAACTATGTTTTTATACTGTTCAAGATTGTGTCCAAAAAATAAAATTAAAAAGCCAGAAATTAAAAAAAGAAATGGCAAGATATAGTAAGGTTCACTTTTAAAGAAAATTAATGAAATCATACTCATTAAAATGCTTAATATTCCAACAGGATAAAAGATAATTTTGTGTAAGTTGCATCTTATAAATAACACTGGAAATACATTAAAAATATATTTTAATTTTGAACGTACAACTTTAGACTGACCGAATTCTCTTTTTAACCATTTAGACTCAATTTCCTTTACTTTATAACCATTTTCAACTGCATCAATTATAGTTTCTTGTACATATGTATGCTCTCCAATTATTTTCATTCTTTTAATAATTTCTGAGCTCATAATTCTTATACCACCATGAGAATCAGTTATGTTTAATTTGGTTTTAAAATTAATTATAAATTTTAAAAGTTTAATACCAAAATTATTTAAAAATTTATAATCATATTGAATCAAATCCTTATTTAAAAATCTAGATCCTAAAATTAATTGATTTTCTCCTTTCTTTATTTCTTTATAAAAAATTTCAACCTCTTTTAAATCTACTTGGCCATCGCTATCAATTGAACATACATAATCAGTTTTAAATTTTAAAGCTTCTCTTAAACCTAAGTACATTGAGTATCCTAGACCAATATTTTTACAATTGATTAATTTTACATTCTCAAATTTTTTACAAATTTGATCTGTGTTGTCTATTGAGTCACTAGCTACAACTATACCAACTGGATTAGTATCAATTTTTTTTGAAATATTTATTATTTCATTTAGAACATTCTCTATCGTACTTTCCTCGTTTTTTGCAGGTAATACAAAAGAAATCTTGGACGAAATCATATAATCATATTATATATTAAAAAAAATTTGACAATAAATTTATGAAAATTGGAATAATAGGAATGGGAGTTGTCGGAAACACCCTATATAAAGCTTTTACAAAATTAAGACACAATTGTTATGGGATTGATAAACATAATAAAGATGACCTTCCAAATTTAATTGAAAGCGATATAATCTATATTTGTTTACCCACAAACTATTCAGTAAAAGGATTAAATGTAAAATTAATCACAACATATTTAAAAGAATTAAATAAAATTAAATTTAACGGTATTATTGCAATAAAGTCTACTTTAAATCCTGGAGATACTGAAAATTTTATTAAAAGATTTAAATTTTTAAGAAAAAAAATATGTTTTGTTCCTGAATTTTTAAGGGAAAGATGTTCGTATAAAGATTTTACTAAAAATCACGACTTACTTTTAATAGGAACAGAAAACAGAAGATATTGTAAAAAGATAGTTAAAAGCCATGGAATTTATCCAAAGAAAGTTTCTATTGTGTCAACTAAAGAGGCTGAATTAATCAAATTTTACTCAAATGCGTATAATGCTACAAGAATAGTTTTTGCAAATTCCTTCTTTGAATTGTGCGAAAGTTTAAATGTCAATTATTCAAAAGTTCTTCAAAATTATTTAAAACGTGAGATGTCCACAGGTAAATATTTAGATTGCCGAAAAAATCTAAGAGGATTCGGTGGAAAATGTTTGCCAAAAGATTTGGCAGCTTTAAATATTTTAACAAGAAAAAAAGTGCCAAAAATAATGTTTTTTCAAAATATCATTCAACAAAATAAAAAATTTAAAATCTCTATAAAAAATAATTAAATTTAATTTTTAAAGTTTTTTAAATTTATAAATAAAAAACTAATTTAAAATTTTTATATGCTGTGGGCAAATTTGAGTTATCAAAAAAATAATATTTAAAGTCTTTATATTTGTCTAAATAAAAAATTTTTAAGACTTATTTGACCTTAAATGTATTGGTTTATAAAAATAAATATAATAAATAAATAAAAATAAAGTTAATACCATAATAATTTTATTTAATAAGTATAAGAAGCTATTATATTTAATAGTAAATTTTTCACGAGCTTTAAGATTTATAATTTCAAATTTATTGTAAATTAAATTTTTTTTATTAAACTCCCAAAAATTATTTTTTACGAAAGGAACTAAAATATTAACGCTTTTATCATTCATATTATTTATCATAATTTTATTATTAATTAGCTCTGAAATTTTTATATTATCGTTTTTTATTAAGACTTTTTGGTTATCTATTAAACACCTTATAATTAATTCTTTGTCACATTTTTTTAAATCGTTTTTTTTATCAACTATAAAATTAGTTCCGAAATTTAAATTCCTTAAAATAAGAAGATTTTTATCGTCAAAGGTAAAACTTTTTTCTACAATAAAGTTTGATAAATCGATCTTTTTTGCTTCCAATTCATATACTAATAGATATTTGATTCGGTAAAAATTCATTAAAAAATTATTTCCAATTTCTTCATTGATTGGATGAAATTCGTCGCGCATAATGATTTTTGGAATTCTTATTTTGCTATTTAAATGATTTTTTAATGACACATTAAAAATATTTAAATCATAAAAAACAAAATCTTTTGGTGTGTAAATACCATTAGTTTTAAAGAAAATATTTTCTTTATTATTAATGTCAAAAAAAACTTTTTCACTCAAATATATTCTAAAAAATGTTTGCTCTTTTTTTGAAATTAAATTTAAATAATTTTTAAATTCTGTTGGGTATTCCAAATTTAATTTTTTAGTTTTATATTCAATATCGTTAAATTTTAAAAATCTTAATGATTCAACAAACATCAAAATATTTGAAAGTAATAAAATAATTAAAATAAGATGTTTAAACTTTTTTAAAATTTTTAAATCCAGAAATGAAATAAATATTACTAAAAATATTATATTTAAACAATCTCTTAAAAATATTGAATAATTTCCTATCGGAATAAAATTAATAAATAAAATTAATAGAAAACCTAACAAGTATATTTTATCAAGGTGAAAAATTATACTAGATTTTTTTTTTATAATTAAGATTAATGAAATAAATAAACCAAATATCAACTGTGGACCATATCCTAAGGAAAAACTGTTTATCACAACTTTATAAGAGAAGTCTGTATTAAAAAAAAAATCAAAAGCCCTAAGTATAAAATTTATAGGATATAAAAGAGTATAAGAAATGTTTTCAAAGTTTTGAAATTGTTGCATAAAATTTGCTGAATTTTTATAAATGATAAAAAGCTCTATAGTTTTAGGTACACATATAATACAACTTACGAAGATAGGTAAAAAAAGTGAAGAAGAATTAATTTTAAATTTTTTAATATTAAATATTACAATAAAAAGCAGAAAAACTGAGTTGAAAAGTAGAAAAGCTAAGTGGCAATTAATAAAAGATAATAAAAAAAATAAAGTAAATTTATTTAATGAACTATTTTTTTTTTTAATTCCAAATTTAATAAGATAAAATATCAATGCAAAGAATAGTGAATATAAAGTATGTATAGATATCCAGTCATTAAAATAAGTATACGCTATGTTTATGAACGTGGATAGCAAAAGAAAATTTATAGAAAAAATGTAAAAATTATTTAAAGAAATATTTAAAATATTTGATAATCTTAAAAAAAAATAATATTGAATGTAAAAATTAAAAGTTATTGTAGTAATTAAAAATATTTTATAATTAAATGAAAAAATGCTAGTAGGATAAAAATTTAAACCTTGTCCTATTGGTAAACTTACTCCCAATCCAAGATTGAAATCATAATTCGAAAAGAAGTTATAGAGACTTGAGTAAAAATATTTTACACTATAAAACCCTTGACCATATTCCTCATAGTCATTTACATCAAAAAAAAATAGCGGGAAAATTAAAACGAATGAGCAAAAAATGAATGAAAAATGGTTTTTTAAGTAATTATGATACCTATACATTAGATTTTCTTTTTTATATTTTATCACTAAACTATAAGTCAGTACATTGGTAAGATCTTTAAATTAAGCAAAGAATAAAAGTTTATTTTATGTTGCAACAAATTCTATATTTTTTGAGATTTTTTTAATCATTCTTTCAATTTTTTTCTTTTCAACTCTAAGATTGTTAAAAATTTTTGATGATTTTTCATAAATTTTGTGTCTTGGTATTCTAAGTTCGTCTGCAACAATTTGTTGCCAAAAATATTTTCCATATAAAGAAGAAGGATTACAAAAAAGTTGGTAACAAATTATATAAAGATCTTTTTTTTTGCATGCTTGTAAATTTTCCCAATTTTTTCTTAAAAAATCTTTATAAGTTGATTTGGTATTCCAAGAATTTGTGACACTAAATTTCGGTGACCATAAAGTAGCTTGTGAAGCAATACACTTAAATTTTAAAAATAAACCCTCTAGAATTGCTGAGCCGTGATGAGAAATTAAGATCGTTTTCCTATTCATTTTACTCAACAAGTCAAAGTTTTTGATTGGTGACTTAATAAATTTTATGTTGGAATTATTTTCGTACTTTTGTATTAATTTAAAAAATAATTTTCTATCATATATCATTTGTTTGGTTGGAAATTTTGTGTGAAAAAAACCTGGGTGTGCTTTAATCAGCAGTTTGTTGTTTTTATTTTCTAAAAGCTGCTCTATTGTGAATTCGATCCAATCATAAACGTTTAAAAAACCATCATATCCATATAGCATTTGTCCATCTGTAAATGAATGCGCATAAATTAGATGTGTTATATCATGATATTTATTTTTTTCTTTTACGAATTTTATAGCTCTCATCCATGGAATTAATTGTGTTTTGTTTAATGTTTTTTTTATAGAGACTTTTGCTTTATTAATTTGCAAACTATTAAGATTTTTTTTATTTTTTATTTGGATTATATTTTCATAATCTAACAATTTTTTTTTTTTATTTATAAAAAAAATTAATCCTTTTGGATATCCGATTGTATAAATTGGAATGTTTTTTTTTGATAAAACATTTAAAGCTAAACCATTTTTGTACATCCCATGATCTATGAATGCTGCTTTTATATTTTTTTTTTTTATATTAATTATACTTCTAAGCATGACCAAATTTATATAAAAACACTTTGAACATTGATAAAAAAATGAAAAAAAACTTAAGTAAGTTCTATAATTTTTATATATTTCTGGAATTGTATATCGGCTTAAATTGTAACCTTTGTACATAATTGAACTAATTTTTTTTTTTGAAAAAAAACTTGTTTCAATAATGATTTTTATTAGATAAATTATTGCTATAAAATCTATATTGTTATTTTTATTAATTTTAAAAGTAAGTTTTTTATTTGCAAAATTTTCGTAATGAGCTTTTGCAGCTTCAAATAGAATTTTATAAGCACCAGAAGGTGCTCTTAACACAAAAAATAGATTTCTTTTTTTTTTCATAAACTTTAATTAAGTATTCTTAAATATTTTATATAGTTTTAACAAATAATTCCAATCATCTTGAGTGTTAATGTCCACTCCAAAGTGTTTTGGTATTTCATATATAGTTGTTTTTGTATTTTCTATCATTTTTTTTTTTTGCCATCCTTTCTTAGTGCCCCAATAAAATTGTCCTGCATCATGAAAATATCTTTGGAGTTTATCACCTTTTTTGTTGTAAAGTTTTTTAGTAACAAATTTAGCTTGCTGATTTTTAATATAAAGTGCTTTTTGAATTGGATTTGTATATTTTATTGCTGAGATAAGAAAATCCCATTCACCTTTTTTTAATTTTTGAAAGGATTTTTTTATAAAAGAAGTTTTAAGCAGTGGGGTAGCTGGGTAAATACAGCAAATATATTTAACTGGTTTAATATTTTTCTCTAACCATTTAATACTATGTATAATAACTTTCTGGGTTGATGCAGTGTCATTTGAGATACTTTTGGGTCTTTTAAAAAAAACATTAGCACCATACTTTTTTGAAATGACAGAAATGTTCTTTGAGTCTGTTGATACAATTACAAAATCGAAAATTTTACATTTAAGGGCAATATTTATTGGATAACTTATTATAGGTTTATTATAAAACTTTTTTATATTCTTATTTTTTAATCTTTTACTTCCCCCTCTTGCTGGTATTATCGCAACAATCATAATTTATCGATTTCTTTTTTTATATGATCCATCTTCAATTTTGAACCGAGGAGATACCAGCCACCACCAATTATTTTCAAATTGCCTGAAACTTTTTCAAATTTCATGAATTTTTTATAATCTTTTGCCGTAAATAAAAAATGTCTAATTTGTTTTGATATATTAAATTTTCGATTTATCCTATAATCTATATTAAATTTTGAGAGTATTTTTTGAGAAAAATCGATCTCATCATTTAAATTTATACTCGATTTATTTTTTAAAACTTCAATTACAATTTTATTTTTTTTAAAAATATTAAATAGATATATTCTAAATATGTTGCTTTTTTTTGAAAAAACTTGGATATAAAAATTTTTAATTTTTTTCGAATGTTTGTTTAAATCACATGTTATTACATCATATTTAACTATGGGATTATCTAATTTACCAATGTCTAAACGGTTTATTAATGGAACAGGGCTCGAAGCGATTATAAAATAATCTGCATTAATTTTTTTTTTTAAGTTAGTAAAAAAAAATCTTTTTCCATTTTTAAAGATTTTTACTTTTGATGAAAACTTAATTTTTATACCTTTCTTTTTAAAATGTTTTTTAATAACTTCAAAAAAATTATTAAAACCATTGATTGGTACAAAAATCTTATCTGCATTTTTGTAATTTGGTAAACCTAAAATTTCATTTAAAATTTTATTTTTTTTTCTTTAAATCTAAAATTTTTTTTTCTTGGTTTTTAAAATATATTCTGCCAAAGCCCATTTGATGTGAACAATTTTGATGAAGATCAATTACTTTATTTTCAAACTTTGTGCACCAAGTGGACAAATCTTTAACAATTGTTTTTGGATAAATATTTATTCTCTCTAGCAGGTTTTTTGGCTTTGCTAAATTTTTTGGCTGATTGTACCTTTTGGTTGTAATTGGGTGGGCAAATTCTCTACTTACTATTAAATTGCCAAAAATATCAGTATATGATCCATATGATATATTTTGTTTTTGAATAATTTTTTCAAAAAAACTTTCTTTTTCAATTAATTTTATAAGCAATGACTTAGGACTTAAATAATTTGGTCCATTATAGTAAATTTTGTTATTAAAGATTAAATCTTTAGCTACTCCCCCTAAGCTATCTCCTTTTTCGTAGATAGTAACTCTATGTCCTTTTTTTTTTAAATATAAAGCTGCGGTACATCCACTTAAACCAGCTCCAATAATTGCAAATGTTTTTTTTTTCATTAATATCTAATAAGAAATTGTTTTAAAGCAGTGCCCTTTTTAATTTTTTTTTTGCTTTTTTTCCTAAAACAATTTCATAATGTTTGGGATGCATTCCTAATCCAGGTCTTATAACCATGATATTTTTTTTTGTAAATATTTCATCTTTTTTTATGTCATTTGTCACATAAATAGATCTTCTATATTTAAGATATTTTTTTTCAGAATTTGAAGGGCTCATATCAACCTTTCCTAAACTATTAAAAGCATTTTTGCATTCATCTACAAGCAGTTTAAACTCTTTAGGTTCCAATGAAAAAAAACTGTCAATTGCCCCGTCTTTTCTGCTCAAAGTTAAGTGTTTTTCAATAATACATGCTCCGAGAGAGACAGCAGCAACCGAGGCGCCAATACCTAAAGTATGATCAGACAAACCAACTTTACATTTATATCTGTTTTTTAAAAAAGGAATTGAAAGAATATTGCTATCTTTGACTGATGAAGGGTATTCTGTTGTGCATTTTAGTAGAGTTAAATCCTTGCAGCCTTTTTTTTTTACAAATGTAACTAACTCATCTAATTCTTTTAGATTGATCATTCCTGTTGAAATAATTAATGGTTTTTTTGTGTTGATAACTTTTTTAATCAACGGAAAATGAATATTTTCTGCTGAGGCAATTTTATAGAATGGTACCTTTAATTTTTCTAAAAAATCTACTGCTCTCTCATCAAAAGGACTACTAAAAAACTTAAGACCTCTTTTTTTTGCTCTAATAAAAATTTTTTTATGCCATTCCCAAGGGGTCTGCGCAATTTTGAAAACCTCGTATAAAGTTTTGTTTCTCCATAAACCATTAATTTTTTTATCTTTTAGTACAAATTCTCCTTTATTAACATTAAGAGTCATTGCCTCAGGTTTAAAAGTTTGAAGTTTAATTGCATCAGCTCCAGCATTAGCTGCAGCATCAACTAATTTATAAGCCCTATACAAGGATTGTTTATGGTTGCCTGATATTTCTGCAACAATAATTGGAGTTTTTTTCATAGTTTATTTAATAAATTTTCTAACAGGTATTTTAGTTTTATAAATATAAGTAGTAAACTCATAAGGCATTTTTTTTGTTTTAATTTGATAATCGTGCCTTAAAGTAACTAATGGAGATAACTTAGATTTACAAAATTTGAATATTTTTTCTGGTCTTTCATAATAAAGAATTTTATCTTTATAATCTACATAAGATGACAAATTATTGAAAGCTATAGCTTTGTTCGTTTTTTTAAAAAGAGTTATTAATGTTTTTTTTAACCAATTCAAGTTATTATTAAATTTATAATTGAATGTTCCATTTATAATGACATAATCAAACTTCTCATTTATTTTACTCTTGAAAATATCTTTTTTTTCAAACTTTGCCTTTTTATATTTTTTTTTTGCTAAATTGATCATTTCACCTGAAATGTCATATCCAACATATTCTCCCTGAAAATTAATTTTTTTTTTTAAAAATTTATATAGAAAACCTGTTCCGCAACCAAAATCAAGGATCTTTGATTTTCTTAAGTCTCCAACATCCAATAAAATTGATAATCTTTTTTCAAGAGTTTCAGTGTTTTTTTGACCTACGCTTTTTGGCGTGTCTTTATATTTGATGATTCTTTTATCGTAATAACTTGATATTTCATTAAATATTTTCGCAAAGTTATTTTTTTTCATTAATAGTATTGATTATTTGTGAAGATCTTTAGCTAATTTAATCAATTTTTTATCTTTATTAACAATTTGTTTAAAAATCTTTCTTGCTTCATTTGGTGAATGTTTAAATGCTAGTCGCAAAATATCAATCCAATTTTTATTATTTCTTGATCTGATTTTTTCAATGTTATTAAAAACTTTATTATAATCAATTTTTTTTTTTTTCACTATAAATTACTAATATATTAAATTTTGTTTATTTTTTTTCAAATTCTTAACCACATCCAGTATTAAATCTTCTTGGCCTGCTACTGCTTTTCTTTTTCCCAACTCAAAAAATACGTCCCTTGGATTTACATCATATTTTTCAGAGTGTTTAATAACATGTTTTATAAAACCTGAAAAAACACCAGATAACCCTGATACAACACTTGTCGAACTAATTGAGGGGATCGACTTTACTAAAAACTTTTCTGCAATATCACCACAATCTAAAATTTTATAGAGGTCAACATTTATGTTAATTTTTAGTTTATTGAATACAGCGACTAAAACTTCTATTTGTGTGTTTCCAGCACCGGCTCCAAATCCTCTAGCGCAGCCATCAATTATTGATGCACCTGAATAGACAGCTTCAACTGAGTTTGCTATAGCAAGTCCAAGGTTGTTGTGTGCGTGAAAGCCTATTGGAAACTCTTTTAATTTTTTTTTTAAAAATGATACTTTTTCTTTAACATCTTTTGGCAAATATGCTCCAGCTGAATCCATCAGAACAAGGCCATTTGCGCCATATTGTATCATCTTTTTTGCTTGATTAAATAAAATATCTTTAGTGGCCATATGACTCATCATTAAAACTCCATATACTTTTTTGTTTTTTTTTCTCAGATGTTCTATGTGTCTCTGAGTTATGTCTGCCTCTGTACAATGCGATGCAATCCTGAATACATCAACGCCTATGCTTATAGCATTATCAATATCATTTTTTGTAGCAAATCCAGGTATTACGTGAATGCCTAACTTTGTTTTCTTCAAAATTTTTCGGCAAGTCTCTAACATTTTTGTATCTGATAAGTTTGATAATCCTACTTGAATTGAAGACGCGCCAATACCATTTCCATGACCAACTTCAACTATATCGATACATGCTCTTTCTGCTGCCTTACAATAAAGACTTAACTGAGTTTTGTTTATTTGATGTCCTATTGCGTGATTACCATCTCTTAAAGTAGCATCGCTTATAATGATTTTTTTGTTAAATTTTTTTTGCATAGTCTTCTCCAGCAGCAATTGCCGCACAATTAATAATGTCTAGATTGCCTGCATAACTTGGCAAATAATCACCAGCCCCAATTGTGTTCGTCTTTACAACTAACACATCGTCTATTAATGAGGGTTCAACAATTATTTTATGACCTTTTACATATTTTTTCAATTTTAATATTACAGTTTTAAGTGACTTTTTAAATTTAGTTAACTCTACATTTGACACTTTTTTTCCTTTAATTTTTGCGTAAGTGGTAGTTTCCATATTTATACATGGGATAGCAGGATTTAAATTCAATATAGCTTTGCATTTTTTGACTCCCGCAAAATAATTTATAGCTCTTTGGGTTGAGTAAATATATTCGTCTAAATTAAGTCTTGTAGATGGACCCGCACTTTTTGATGATATAGTTGATGCGGTCTCAATATAGTCTATTCTATTTTTAAAAGATTTTCCCATTGTGTATGCGACTGGAACACTGGATTGGGCTCCACATGAAACCATATTCAATTCTATCGATTTATTACATTCTTCTAAGTTTATAACCGGAATGCACATATATCCATCATTTGTTGGGGTAAGATTAATTATCTTTTTTTTTAATTTTCTGAAAAGGTTAAAGTTTTTTTTATGAAATCTTGCTGAGGTACAATCAAAAATTAAATCAAAATTTTTTGCGTTATTAATCAGGGCATTTGCACCTTTGTCCGACAAAACAAGATTAGTGAATTTTTTTTTATTTTTGCCTTTTTCTTTTTTAAACTTATTAAGACCTGGTGATAAAAAACTTCTTCCTGAAAATAAACTACATTCAAGATATTTAGATCTAAATACTTTAATGAGTAAATCTGTCCCTATATTTCCTGTACCAATAATTGCAACTTTCATCTTTTTCATTGTTTATTAATCATTCAATTATCAAATAAATACATTTTGCAAGTAATAAAGTAAATATGTTTCGAAAAATTAAGTTATTAATCAACAATTACCTTTATAAATTTCTCAGGTTTCTCATACAGTTTGAACATTTCTTTTTTATTTTTAAAATTTAATATTAGGTTACCTAAAATATGTTGTGCATTAACATATTTTTTAACATTATCTCCTTTTTTTACAAAAATTTTTGAGTAAACTATTCTTTCTTTTAATTTATCTTTTATAAAAATATTTTTAAATTTACCTTTACGTATTGAGTGGATCATAAAACTTGACCAGAGACCTTTAATTTTTCTTTGATTTAGCTTTTCTAATTTATTGCCAATTGATTGTTCCACTGTATATTTAATCAAATCAACTTTTGTTAAATACTTTATTAATTCAGGTAATAAACCACCCCCATTCCTAGGGGCTATCTCAAGAAAATAGAGGTTATCATTATTATCAAATATAAAATCAAAATTTAGAGCCCCGTTTTTAATTCCTACAAGATTTAAGAGTTTTTGAGTTTCTCTATGAACTAATTTAAATTTTTTTTCAGAATGTCTGCTAGGAAAACTGGGACCAATAGTAATGATACCATTTAAACTTTCATTAAAATTTTCATCACCCCAACATCTAAAAACTAGTTTACCATTTATAACAAAACCATCCCCTGCAACCTGATTTCCTTTTCTGGCAATTGGTTTTTCGACTATAATTCTTTTTTTTTTTGAAAATTTAAATGCTGTTTTAATTGCATTGTTAATTTGTCCGTTAGTTTTAACTTTTGTAATTCCTTTACTTCCAGATGAGTCGATTGGTTTAATAAAAACTGGAAGTTTAACTTTTCTTATATAAGAGTTTAATTTTTTTTTATTTTTAAAGATTTTAAATTCCGGATAATTAAAATTATTTTTTTTTAAAAAATTTCTAAATAATTCTTTATTGACTAAAGTGTTAACTGCTTTGAATGAATTTCCAACTAGGTGCATTTTCTCTGAAACAAAAGCAGCTGTGGGTGCTGAAATATCAGAAACATAAGACACAATCCCGTTTATTTTAAGTTCCTTCGAAATTTTTAATATTTTTATTTTATCAATAGTGCTTACTCTGAAATATTCATCTGAGTAGTGAAATCCAGGACTATTTATATTTTGATCGCAACTAATAACATGTAAACCAATTTTTTTCGCATATTTTATTGCTGGTAATTGTGCATGAGATGCACCTAAAAAAAGAATTTTTTTTTTCATGTAATTAAATTTTTTTCATTAAGACATATCTTCCAATTCTTAATTTAGAGGAGTCTCTTTTTGAATATGTGCTTACATCAAAATGAGACCCTAAAAATTTAAGATTTGTATAATTAAAATTTTTTAATAAATTATTGAGATTTAAAAATTTCATTGGATTTTTTTTATCAAAATTGATTTTAATTTTTTTATAGAACCTTTTTGAAATTTCCCAATTATCTATTTTTTTGTCCTTTTTTCGAACAATATCATCTTGTGTGAACGAAAATATGAAAAGACTATCTTTATGAAGCCGATTATTTACCCATTTAAAAATTTTTTTTTGTATATCACTATCCAAATAGCATAAAACATCAATCATTAGAATTAAATGAAACTTTTTTTTTATGCTGGGAAGACTTTTTGTAAAATCACAGACGTAAAAATTTTTTTTATTTAACTTATTTTTTTTTACAAAAAATTTTAATAATTTATCTCTTATCTCGATACCAAAAATTTGGTGACCTCGTTTTTTAAATTCTAAAAGATTCTCGCCATTTCCAAAACCCATGTCTAAAATTTTTTTCTTTTTTTTAAAATCAAAATCATTTAATTTTAAAAATCTAAAAATATTTAAGTTCGGGCACAAAGGATGAGTGGCGACATTTTTTTGCTTCCACCAAAGATTTACGTCTCTTTTTTTTTTGTTCATTGAAAATGAAGTTATATTTATATAAAAATTTTTTTCAGTGCATAAATCAAGCCTATTGAGCTATTAGTACTGGTCAGCTACATGCGTTACCGCACTTCCACACCCAGCCTATCA
>MDTG01169542.1_pt1 | contig 61126 bp, 59 predicted proteins | sample 811421 | NCBI WGS metagenome assembly MDTG01 (sample SAMN05326645, study PRJNA326480) | marine metagenome | isolation source: seawater | place: Pacific Ocean: South East | collected 2011
ATAGGATAAATTGGTCTCGAAAATGGCGGGCGCCCAACAAGAGTGTAATAATTGCCTTTAGCGAAATATGTGGGGGGAATATCTTTTTGCTTTAAACCTTTGATTCTTCTGGCGACCTGAGTAGCGTGAAGACCGGCGGAATTTATCACCATTGAAGCTGCTATCTCAAATGGATCATCAATACCAACAGTTAAAAACAAATTTCCTTGTTCAACTCTTCCAGATATCACAGGAGAGTTTAGTACTATAAGCGCACCAGCATCTTCAGCCTCACCTTGATAAGCAAGCATCAAACTATGACTATCGACAATACCAGTAGAGGGTGAATGAAGCGCACCTTCGCATTTCACAGCTGGCTCCACTGCCCGAACTTCATCAGGAGTAAAAAACTTTAAATCCGAAACACCATTTTCAGCAGCGTTAATTTGCAAATTTTCCAGTTCTGATAGCTGCTCCCTATCCGTTGCTACGATAAATTTTCCACACTTACGATGCGGAATACCGTGCACCTTACAATAATCATATAAAGAGTTCTTACCTTCGACACACAATTGTGCTTTTAAACTTCCTGTAGGATAATATATTCCAGCATGAATAATTTCACTATTTCTTGAGCTTGTCTCTGTACCAATTGCTTTTGCCGCCTCAAGCACTAAAACCTCTTTACCCAACAATGACAACTCTCTTGCTACCGCAAGACCAACCACTCCCGCGCCGATAACTATCGCTTCCACTCGATCCGTCAATTTGTACTAACTTACCTCTTTAAATTCCTTCAAAACACATTCTGTTTAAACAGTTGAAGGTTTACTTTATTTTTTTTAACTTCCGCACTCGTTCGATGATTTCTGCCCCCGCAGAGATGTTAGCCATATGTAAGTCATATTCTGCTTGAAGTCGCATCCAAATATCAGGGTTTGTTCCGAAGTAGCGGCCTAAACGGAGAGCTGTGTCAGCTGTAATACCTCGTTTTCCGTTAGTTATTTCACTAATTCTTCCGACCGGGACATCCAAATCACGAGCCAGCTGATTTCTACTAATTCCGAGAGGATGCATTGCCTCTTGTAACAGAATAGATCCAGGGTGCGGCGGCCCTCCGTTTTTGTCTTTTCCTTTTACCATAAGCCAATTATATTCCGATTAAGATAATACCACAACCAGTATGGTAAGCCGATATATAATAAGCAACAAATTTAAAAAATAATTAAAAGCATTTTGATAAGAGTTAACGTTTAAGATTTTCTTTTCAACCAAATCTTTTGAACCGAGCTTTTTTATTCAATACAATCTTTGCGTAAACCATTTGAACTAAAAGACACGGCAAAAACGCAAATATTCTTATATCTTCCGACCAGCCAACAATTAGCAATGCAACCATACCTAACACTAATGACATAATGAGGTGCAAACCGCTTACTGCAACATGTGTGTATCCTAATCTAACAAGCAATTGATATAAATGCGAACGATGTGCCTGCGTAATAACTTCTCCACTCCACCATCTTCGTAAAAGTGTAAACACTGTGTCAAATATAAAATGAAAAAATAGTAATGGAATAATTATCCACAAGGATCCAGTGACATCTGATTTTGCGATCAAAACCCCTAAGATAGCAATTGAAAAACCCAAGAATTGACTACCAAGATCACCCATAAAAATATATGCTTTTGGAAAATTGAAAAATAAAAAACCAGCGGTAGCAAACCCAAGAATAGCTGAAAAGAAAACTAACTCAATTAGACCTAACAAAATTCCTAAGAAAACCAAAAATATTGATGTAATTAATACCGTGCCCCCAGCAATGCCATCTATACCATCCATGAAATTAAAGACGTTTGTAAATCCGATTATCCAAAAAAATGTCAACACATAACTGAAAAGACCTAAATCTAATGCACCCCAAAATGGAATATAAATTTGACTAAACGAAACACCGGAAAAAAGCACAACAATCGTTCCAAAAATTTGGAACCCTAATTTTGCTTTAAATGATTTTGCCTTTCCGAAATCATCTAAAAGGCCACCTGCTGCTACGATAAGGGTCGCTAATATTATCCAATAAAATTCTTTTAATTGTTTGCCATGAATTTCACTTAACCCATAAAACAAAAGTCCAAATGTTGTAGCCAAAACAATTCCCAAACCACCGGCAGTTGGAATTGGTATTTCATGGGATGAACGATTGTTAGGAACCGAAAGTAATTTTATTCGGATCATGCACCATGTAAAAGTAACAGATAACAGTAATACTATAGGACAGAGAAACGCTAGTTGCAAAAGTGCAAATGCTTCCATGAGATCACCTGTTGTTCGTAGGTAAAAATCAATTTTTTAAAAACATGCTTTCCGTTTTTTTAAGAGTATACACCAATTTTTTATTAAGGCCCCAAAAGAAAACATTGATTGTAGCTGTACAACGTAATAGTGGTGTTTCAAAAAAATTACCGATAAAATTTTATGTCTCATGCACGCTTGGAAAAAAGAGAAAATCCTACAGCTCACAAACTAAGTTTAATTTTTTTACCACAGTATAAGAGTCTCTGAACGAAAATTACTTTGGATTTCGATAATTAGACACTGGGTTTCAATGCAAAACAATTAAATCGAGAAGAGAAATTCCTTGAACAAATTTTCTAAAGAATCTTTTCCGCACTTGCGCGATCAGTCTTCTAGCATATCATATAATTATGATAGAACTTATTGATATGACTTATGTCCGACTTGGTACTGCAGACATTAAAGCAGCGGTATCCTTTGCTACAGAAATTTTAGGATTACAAATTGCCCATGAAGAGGATAACCGTGTTTATGTCAGAGGGGATGATCGTGATCATAACATCTGTTATATTGACGACGATCCATCATTGAATGCACTTGGAATGGAAGTCAAAGACATTGGCGCCCTTGACTCTGCAGCCACAGAATTGGCTGCAGCAGGTATTGCGGTAAAACGCGGAAATCAGAAAGAATGTGCAGATCGTCGAGTTACTGATTTTATTGCCTTTTGTGATCCAACAGGAAATCAAATAGAGCTTACCGTTCGTCCCTTTAAAGCTACTCGACGGTACTTTCCAACTCGTGATGCTGGAATTAACGAATTTAGCCATGTAGGCTTACGCTCAACTGACGCAAAAATAGATGAAAGCTTCTGGACAAGTCTGTTCAATGTTCGCGCAAATGACTGGATTGGGCCAGCAGGCCTATTGTCATTCGATAAAGTCCATCATCGTTTTGCCCTATTCCCGTCAGATAGGCCGGGCATTCAACATATAAACTTTCAGGTGGATAGCATAGATGATTTGATGCGCTCATACTATTATCTCTGTGGTAAACAAGTGCACATAGTTTTTGGACCGGGTAGACACGCAACCTCTGGAGCAATGTTCTTGTACTTTGAGGGGCCTGATGGAATGGTTTATGAATACTCAACCGGTGTTCGGTTGATTGATGATCCAGAATACAGACCGCGACAATTTCCCTTCACGCCGGAGGCCTTTTGTGTTTGGGGTGCAGTGCCTGACATTCCCGAGTTTAAAGACTAAATATCATGCCTAGTGATTTCGGCAGTTTGGGAGAACCGATTGAAGTAACAGAAAAGAGGGTCCGCCTTGCTGCCCGTGCACTCGCAAGACATGGTCTTGTGCATGCGTACGGGCATGTAAGCGCTAGATTGGATCAAAAGAGATTTCTAGTTTGTGCCGCCAAGCCAATGGGTACAATTAAGGAAAATGAAAATGGTTCGGTTGTTGAAATTAATAAACCCCTTCCAAAAGGGGTCTTAGGTGAGGTAAGATGTCATCAGACAATTTATGCAACACGACCTGGCATAAATGGCATATGTAGAATTTTTCCACGAAATGTTATGACTCTATCCACATTCCGGTTGACACCAAAAGCCCGTTTAGGTTTTGGTGCCTATTTTTTTCCTCAACCACCACTCTGGGATGATCCCCTGCTAATACGAGATGATTTGCAAGCAAAGAAATTTGCAGAAAAACTAGGAAATGCAAAAGCAATTGTCATGCGCGGTAACGGTGCAATTTGTGTGGCTCCGACAATTGAAGAAAGTGTCGTATTAGGCTTTTACCTGGAAGAGTCCGCCAATACTGAATTAGCAGTACTAGCAAATAGTACTAAAGTAGAGTCCACAGTATTTACTCACGAACAAGCAATGGTGCGCGCCACCGGCAGTGGTCGAATATATGAAAGGATGTGGGATTATCTAACGGACAACGATCCTGAGAAATAATTATCAACTCCATAGGCTGGACAACACAAAATTTTTTTCCGGTAAGATTTTTTACAAAAAAATAAATCATTCCGTATTTTATTTGTCGGATTTTTCAAAGTAAATGCCCGCTCTTTTCGCGTTTAACAGTCAGGTAGAACGCATTGTGCTCATTAGAAGGAAACTTGTGCGGAACCCGTTCAAACACCGTAATACCATGTCTTTCCAAACCATCAACTTTCTCGGGATTATTAGTCATTAATCGAACGTTGTAGAAACCAAGTTTTTTGAGTATTTGAGCTGCCGGGAGAAAGAGTCTCTCGTCCGACTCAAACCCTAACCGTTCATTTGCCTCAACGGTATCAAACCCCTGTCCTTGCAAAGCGTACGCCCTCAGTTTATTTAAAAGGCCAATTCCCCGCCCTTCTTGACGTAAATAAAGTAGAATACCAGAACCCTCTTCAGAAATTTGATTAATTGCACCACGCAATTGTTGTCCGCAATCGCATTTGAGTGACCCTATCAAATCTCCGGTAAAACATTCTGAATGGATCCTTATTAATACAGATTTATCACTCGGTGGACTACCAATGACTATAGCAAGATGGTCACGTCCTCCATCGGAAGACCTGAAGGCTAAAATACGAGTGTTCTCTGCATTTTCGAGGGGCACATCTGCAGCGGCAATAGGTTTAAGACTTGCTGAACTGTCTATTTCATAATTTAAAGCCTCTTTTGAAGTAACGATCAAAGTACCTTTTTCCTTAAGGTGAAAGGATTTAGAATAATCAATTTCAACGATAACAACAGAAGGTAAAAGACGAGCCGACTTAGCAAGATTGACCGCTGCAAGAACACCCTCAGCCAATTTTTCCCTTTTCGCAGCAAATGGACCACGAAGAGGATTATCTAAATCAGTAGATGGGTCAGCAAGATTTCTTGCTGTCTCAGCTGTATGCCAAGCAGGAAAAGGTACTAAGACAATTTCATCGGTATACAATCTTACTTTTAATGTCCGAGCACGATGATGGGTGAGAGCTAGGTCGGGCTCTTTCTCTGAAATCTCTTTCAGAACTTCTAAGGCGCGCTCCGTAATGGTTTCAGTCGGCACCGCTAAAAAAGCTTTTTTATCATCCGTTACAATGCAAAGTGGCCGTCCGCGCCGCATTTCAAATGTAGCACGATCTGCATTTATAAGAGCCTGATCTTTACTCTGATCTTTTGTAAATAATTCCGATTTCATGTGCCGTATGTGGACCGAGTTATAACTCAAAAAATCCCGTGTAATATTCATTTCTTGTATGAGTCATAATTTAAAACATTAACCACTAATTATAGCAAGTTTTCATTAGAGCCATAATCCTATCTGATTAGTGTTTCTTTTATGCTATTCTCATTTTTTTTGGGATATGCAGACTTTAAAATAATGCTTAGGTCATTTAGATCAAAGTCGGTCGGACAAACTTTTTTTATATGAAAGTAGCACAATATATTATCAACAGAGTCTTCAATTCTTCCAGCAGTTAAATTATCCGATCCAAGTGCCTTGTCTCCAAGACATTTCGCGATAGCTAATTGCTCAATATGTTCGCACTCCACCTCCATAGAGAGAACAGCTTTCCTTATTGCCTCTGTCTGATTCATTGGAAATCCCTCTACACGATCCTTCAACCGAGTGCGAACAGATCTTAAATTACAAACTATTTCTTTATTCCATTTTGACGTTATTTCGATCACCTTGTTAAGTTGATTATAAGAAAGACGGCCTCGTCCACTTGCCCCGTACCATGTTCCGAGCAACAACAAGTTAACATCCATGTGGTGCCTTTCTTGAATATTTATACAGGCATGCGAGACTCCTTTGCCTGCATAAACTTTTATTGAAAAGTTCCAAAAGGGATGGTCTGGATATTCTGTCGACATTTTTGCCTTCCTATGGCTCAATCATAAAACATTTCATTTAAGAATGATCCACAGTATTAAAATCACCTTCCAACAACAAGGTATTACATGACAAAACTATTCGAAAACAAAGTGGCAATTATTACTGGCGGAGGGCGCGGACTAGGAAAGGCTATAGCAATTGGACTCGCAAAAGAAGGTTTGTCCGGTATCTGTATCACTTCAGCCAAATCAAGAGAACAACTTGATCAAACTGCTTCAGAAATTAAAGCGTTACATCCAGGGGTAAAAATACTCCCCTTTTTGGCAGATGTCACAGATCCGAATGCCTGCCGACGTACCGTTGAAGCTACATCAAATATTTTAGGTATCGCTGATATTCTAATCAATAATGCTGGCAAAGGACAAAACTACATCTCAAATAACAGAGTTCCATTTTGGGAAGCAAAAATTAATGGTTGGCGGGAAATTGTTGATACTAATATTAACGGTCCGTTCCTGATGGCCCGAGAGGTAGTGGGAGGAATGATGAAAAAAAACTGGGGACGAATAATTAATATTTCAAAATCCTGTGACTCGATGCACAGAGCACAAAACTCTCCCTACGGTGCAACGAAAGCTGCGTTAGAGGCCATATCACTCTCCTGGGCACAAGACCTGATAAACACCGGCGTAACTGTCAACACCTTAGCACCAGGTGGCAGCGTCGATACCGACTTTGTGCTACCAGCTGTCAGAAGACAGATTTTAAATAAAGAAATTAATAAGCATTTTTATCCTGCCGAAGTAATTGTCCCAGCAGCAGTTTGGCTGGCATCTTCTGCTTCCGATGGAATTACAGGCTGCCGGTATATAGGCGCCAATTGGGATCAAACTTTACCGGCAAAAAAAGCAGCAGAAAATGCGAGAGAAAAAGCAATCTTTCATCCCCCTAAACGCGATACAAGCTTAATAAACACATGGATCGATCCACAAAATAACTCTAATTAGAAACCTTACTTGCAGCGGGACGGTGTGCCTCAGCCAGATAATCTTCCGCTTGCATTTCATCTAACCGGGATACGACTCGCTTAAATAGCTCGGCACCCTCACCTTCGGTATACAATTCATCAGGTGAGGTGTCGGCTGAACACACTATTTTGGTACGTTGTTCATAAAGTGTTTCAATTAAAATTGAAAAACGCTTCACAACATTTCTATCTTTGCCTGTTAATGCAGGAATATTAGAGATTATAATTGTCTGATAAAGGCAAGCTATTACATTATAGTCCGCTGCGCCCAGGGGTTGTTCGCACAAATCACTAAAGCTAAAAGTAGCAACTCCCCTCGCCTGACGCGGAACAAACAATGATCGTCCTTGCACGGTAAGGGTCTTAGGCTCAGCCATACAACCATCTGTTAAACGTTTGAATGCGGAATTTAATTCTTCGTTTGCTTTTTTACCCGTCGGCATATGCCAGATGCCAACTGTTCTCAAACGATTCCGACGATAATCAGTTTTACCTTCTAAAGTCAAAATTTCCAAACGATTAAAAATAAGATCAATAAAGGGTAAAAATCTCTCACGCTGTAAACCGCCGGCATACAAATTTACGGGAGCAGTATTTGATGTGGCAACAACCGTTACGCCAAGATCCAATAAATTTTCAAAAAGCCGTCTAATAATCATCGCATCCGCAATCGCTTCAACCTGAAATTCATCAAAACATAATAAACGACTTTCTCTAGCTATTTCCTGTGATAATTGCATTAACGGGTCATCATTCGATTTTCTGTTTTTACCCGTACGCAATTGATGAAGCCGTTGATGTACCTCCTGCATAAACGCGTGCACATGCACACGCTGGCGCGGCGAGATCGGTGCAGTCTCGAAGAACAAATCCATTAACATGGACTTTCCACGTCCCGGGGGCCCATGGATATACAATCCTCGCGGGGTTCCTATAAATTCTTTTTTTTTGAAAAATCCAAAACGCTGAAACAAAGGGGATTTTGGACGCAATTTTAATTCTTTAAGAGCCAAATGAAGTTCTTGCAGGGTATCCACCACCTTCGCCTGCATTTCGTCCTCAGTGATATCCCCTGCGACGAGACGTCTACCATATAATTCAAGCGGTGTCATAATCAAACTAAGATTTAAGTCCAGTACGCAACGACCAATAGTCCCAGGCTCGATCGATTGCCAAACTCCCAACAAATTTATTCATACCAAGTTCAATTTCTCCAGCAGATAAATACTGGGGTGTTCCCATTTGAAGACATTGCATGGAAATACGAGCATTATGTTCCATAAAAACTGCTATTAAAACTGCTTCCTTAATTGTTTTTCCTGAAACCACAGCACCATGCCCCCGCATTAATACCGCGCGCCTCTCACCTAAGAACCTCGCAAGATCACGGCCTTGATCCATATTATCAACTAATAATGAAGTATCGCCGAAGCTATCTCTGATATCCCATACTGGCACTTCGGGTCCAACCGATGCACCCATGTGAAAAACCGGTTTTAGTTTTACCCCGGTTACTCCAAACGGGATAACCGAATGGGAATGACTATGGACGATAGAATTAACTTCCCTTCGCATTTCAAAGATAGCACCGTGAATATGCCGCTCTGCGTAAATTTCTTGTCCATTTTCATTAATTGGTGTGCCGTCCAGATAAAATTCCATTAGGTCACCAAATTCTATGACACCGGGCGCTCGAGACCGAGCCATAATATATTTCTCTGGATCGAGAGGATGGCGGACACTTATATGTCCGAACGCATCACAAATATTTTCTTTATCTAAAATGCGGTTGGCAATCACCAGTTCAAGCATCGTTTCATTTAATTTTTTTTCCAAACAAATTTCTCCTCGTAAAATTAGCGTTTAAGTGTCAACTTAATCTTATTTTTATGCTGCCTGAGGTTAAACTTTGCATCTGAAAAATTTGGTGCTTTAAATAAACCCATCGCATCATTGCTAAAACCATAGTCTTCCAAAGGAATTCCCAAAAAACCTTGATCAAATTCACTATTGGAATTTGCATCATGAAAAATGGCCAAAGCATATGTACCTGATCTTAGCCCTCTAATTCTAAATTGGGTTACTGGGAATACTGCGGGCACACGCCCGGATAAAAGCTGTCCTTGACGCGTCGCAAACGATGAGGCCTGATCATAAAGTGCGTATTGCAAATATCCCGAAGAACCCTTTACAGCGGCCACTTCGACAATCAAAGAAAATCGCTTTTCTTCTGCGAGTATTGAAAATGAAAAAATACAAATAATTCCGTAAATAGTTGCTAGCCGGAGGAACAAAATTGTCAATGTTCTATCAATCAACACAAGACGGAATTATACAGAGTTTTTCTTTGAGAAATGTTTCGGTCTTTGACCAACTATCGTTACGTGCTTCTTCGCGAAAACGGTCAACCGACAAAAAGTTTTGAAATGCATGACCAGCGCCATCATAGCGATAGAACTGATGCTTTATGTCCAATCTCGTAAGTTCTGAACTGATAATATTGACGTCATGTTGAGAAGGATTCTCATCATCATTTCCAAAAAAACCCAAAACCTCTGCTTTTATGTTGCTCAACTGGTCGAACGGGGTAGGATGGTTATCATCACCCCAGACTTTGAACATGTTACCTGAATAATATGAAATACAAACTTTAAATTGGCTATAAACGCTCGCACCTAAAAAAGCCATTCTTCCTCCCATACAGTGACCGATTATTCCAAGACGTTGAATGTCTACAGAGTGAAGCTTACTAATCCAATCTATGGTGCCCCCTATGTCTTCTATAAGGTCAGTATCCTTTGGAAATAAATTTTTCCCCGTCTGGTCTTTGATTTCTGACCAATGATATACATCGGGAGCGGCAGAAAAAATATTTAGATCTGCTAAATTTTTTAAAATTTTTTTTGTGAATTCGTCAAACCCACCTCGGTGAAACATTACAACCATGCAAGGATGAGGTCCATTTCCGTGAGGTTTCTCATATAGAATTCTCATAGGATTACCATTTACCTGAATTGTAGCGATTTTTGCCATATTAATACGCCCCTCAATACGATATATTTTTTACTTGTAAAAATATTCCAAATAACTTCATGGCCAATCCATTGTAGTTTCAGTAATTTAGAATTGGAAACACGTCAAACTTGTTGGATAGAGAAAGTTATCATGCAAAATATGAAAAATCAGCCCGCTTGGCTAAAACCCATGGTCGACTTCGGTCCTCTCATCGTTTTTTTCTCCGCCTATTATCTGAAAGATCTATTTTTCGCAACTGCGGCAATTATGGTTGCCACAGTAATTGTTGTTATAGTGTCAGTTTTTGTTACTCATAAAATACCAACAATGCCACTGGTTACGGCTGTAGCTATTGGTATTTTTGGAGGACTCACTCTGTTCCTGCAAGACGAGACGTTTATAAAAATGAAACCAACCATTGTAGAAATATTGATTGCAGCCATTTTATTAATTGGACTCCGATTTAAGAAATTATTTTTGAAGTATCTTATGGGTTCAGCGGTGCCTATGAATGATGAGGGTTGGCGGAAACTATCATTAAGATTTTCCTATTTTTCTCTTGTATTAGCTCTTTTAAATGAAATTGTCTGGCGGACCCAAACAACAGAAATTTGGGTCCATTTTAAAGTTTGGGGTCTATTAATCTTAACTTGCATCTTTATAGTGTTTCAACTGCCTATGATGAGTCGTTTTGCAATTGAAAATGAAGATGAATAGAAGAGCTAATTCTAGTGACAAAAGAACCAAATAGCCTTTTCGATAAGATTTGGAACCAGCATGAAATAAAAAAGAATACGGCCGGGCAATCACTTTTGTTCATCGACCGACATTTTTGTCATGAGCTCTCATTTCATGCTTTTAATATGTTAGAGGCGCGTAAAATGCGCGTCAGACATCCAAAGCGGACTATTGCTATTGCTGACCATTACACTCCAACCTCGGGAACAAATAAAAGTAATTTCACCAATATTGCTCATTATAATTTATACAAAAACTTGGAGTCCAATGCTTCTAAAAACAACCTACTATTCATGGGTCTAAACGATAGCCGCCGGGGTATAGTTCACGTAGTCGGGCCTGAGCAAGGACTGTCTTTACCGGGCATGACAATAGTTTGCGGCGACTCACACACAGCAACGCATGGAGCCATGGGGGCACTAGCTTTTGGGATAGGAGCGTCGGATGTTAGCCATGTTCTTGCGACCCAAACATTGTGGCAACCCCGACCTAAATCTATGCGCGTTAACATTACAGGGCGCCGTGCACCACACGTCTCTGCAAAAGATATTATACTTACAGTTATTAGAAATCTTGGGGCTAGCGGAGGAACAGGTCATGTTATTGAATATGCTGGTCCCGTTATTAGTAACTTGTCTGTAGAAGAAAGACTCACTGTATGTAATATGTCAATTGAAGCAGGCGCACGTGCAGGAATGATGGCTCCAGATGACAAATTAATAAACTGGATCGCGGGTAAAAGTTTTGCACCCTGCGGAAAAAACTGGGATAAAGCACTCACCAACTGGCGAGTATTAAAGAGTGATCCGGATGCAATTTTTGATAAAGAAAAAACAATTGATAGCAAGGATATAATTCCTATGGTTACTTGGGGAACAAGTCCAGAAGATGCTCTACCTATCAATGAAAAAATACCTGATCCAAATTCTGAACCAGAGCAAAAAAAACGCAATATAATGTCTGAGAAACTTGAATATATGGGACTAAAACCTGAACAAGCATTAACCGACATTAAAATAGACCGTGTCTTTATCGGATCTTGCACGAACAGCCGCATCGATGATTTACGGGCCGCTGCTGTAGCAAAAGGTAGACGAGCTGCTGTCCCTGCAATGGTAGTACCTGGATCAGCGGCTGTCAGCAAGCAAGCCAAACAAGAGGGTATTGATCGTATTTTTATAAATGCCGGATTCGACTGGAGACCTGCCGCTGGTTGTTCGATGTGTGTAGGCGTAAATGGTGACGTGGTTCCTCCAGGACAACGATGTGTCTCCACATCTAATCGAAATTTTCGCGGACGCCAGGGACCGCGAGCACGCACTCATCTTGTTGGACCGGCAATGGCAGCTGCGGCTGCTGTCACGGGAAAAATTTCAGATGTAAGGGCATTCGAGGCCCGCTAAATGGAATCTTTTAATGTATTCAAAGCGATTGCAGCTCCCTTGATACGAAGGATATAGATACTGATCAGATACTGCCGGCACGCTTCTTAATGATGCCAAGAGATGATAAATATTGCACCTATCTGTTTAAAGATCTTCGGATTACTAACGCAGGATCTGAAGATATGTCTTTTGTTTTAAACAAAAAGCCCTTTCGACGTTCTCGAATTATAGTTGCAGGAAAAAATTTTGGATGTGGATCGTCGCGAGAAGGTGCAATTTTCACTTTAGTTGATGCTGGATTTCGTTGTGTGATAGCATCAAGCTTTGCAGATATTTTTTATAATAACGCTTTCAATAATGGTTTGCTAGCAGTGACGATTCCAGAAGTTGTTGTAATCGAGTTACAGAACATCCTAAGCTATGTTCGATCACCAGAACTTGAAATTGATTTAACAAATCAATTCATTAATGGTCCAGAAAATCTAAAAATCGAGTTCGAAATTGATCCTCACCGAAAAGAAAAATTAATTCAAGGGCTTGATCCAATTGATTATACCTTGCAGTCTGAATCAGAAATTTTAACATTTGAGGCAAAATACAATGAGTCACACCCGTGGACATAGACAGTGAGTCTGAAAGGTAAAATTCTTACTTTTTGCCTTATTTCCCTATTGTCAGTGGCAGCAAGTATTACAGTATTAATGTGGGCCCGCATTGGCGATGTCTCTATTTCAACACACGGACTTTTCGCACTTGGACTTGGTGTTTTACTAACCTTTGCGCTTGGTGTTGGTCTAATGGCGCTGGTTTTTTATAGTAACCGTCATGGATATGATGGAAATAAATATGGTTGCGAAGACAAAACAGATGACATCTAACTAAAGCTATTAAAATTTCATATAAAATACACGAGTGCATTTTTCTGTGCTTTTAGTAAAAGAAGTAATAAATTTCCACTTGATAACACGTTATAGGTATAAATCTAAAACTTTTCAGATCAGGTTGACAGGCTCACCAGCTTCGATAGGCTTCAAAAAATTGGGAGTTATAGATGCAAAAGTTACCAGTCACCTTCGCCTGTGGACCCTATGACAGAATGGAAGCGCTTAATCTTGGATTAATACAGCCCGAGGGCATTGATCTACATTATATTCCAATACAATCCCCACCAGAGATTTTCGCCAGAATGCAAAAAACTCAGTCTTTCGACATTTCTGAAATGTCCATGGCTCATTATATGATAATGCGGAGCCGTGGCAATTTTCCATTTTTAGCGATTCCTGTGTTTCCATCAAGAATGTTCAGACACGGTTTTATTTTTATAAATAAGCATTCAGGCATTGAAAAGCCCTCTGACCTCTCTGGCAAACGCATAGGAGTTCAGGAATATCGACAAACAGCTGGAGTTTGGGTGCGCGGAATTTTGCAACATGAATACGGAGTAGATCTTTCAAATGTAAACTGGTTTGAAGGTGGGGTGAACGCACCTCGACCAGAAGATAAAGACATGGATCTGAGGCCTCTGGGTCAAATTAACCTAGATATACTTCGCGAGGATGAATGTCTTAGCGATCAATTGGAAGCTGGGCAAATCGATGCATATTTTGGTGCCCGGCGCCCAGAATCTTTTGATAAGGGCAAAAATGTTATCCGACTATTCCCTGAGTACCGAGCTGAAGAGAAGTCTTATTTGGAACGAACCGGGTTTTATCCAATCATGCACACAATAGTAATTCGTGAAAATCTGCAAATGGAAAAACCATGGGTATCAGAATCAATATTCAAAGCATGTCAGGAATCTAAGATTTGGGCTTTAAACGCTATGAAATTCTCTGGAGCGCAGAAAATTATGTTACCATGGGTACATGAGGAGATAGCAGAAATGGAGACATTAATGGGAGATAACCCTTGGCCGTATGGAGTAGAGCCTAATCGTAAGATGCTTGACGCTTTCACCCAATACCTTGCTGAGCAGCATTTCCTTGAAACTGCGCCAAATGTTGATGACCTTTTTACTCCGATTGTATCTTGGTCTGAGTAGAATTTCTAAAAAACGCCCGGGCACCCAATTTCTCAATATGCTTCTCAAAAACAGGTGCAATATTCAAGTTTTTAAAGGAGACCTTAAAATCGTCAAAAGTGATAATAAGAAGGTCTTATCAACTATATAATTTCTTAAATGAATTTGAGTTAATAAAATGCAATCACAATCCACAACCGTTGAAATCAAAGTTGCAAAAAATTTATTAAGGGAACTATTGTCGAAGAATCCAACGTGTCAGACGGTAGTATAAAAATCCCAATAAATGGATAGCTCTAACAGCATTAATATGGAGGCGTTGCTATGTGTGCTATGACGACCGAAAACCTAAAACAGCGTGTTGATTGGCCGGGTCAGGGGGTACACCAAGTTCCTTATCGCATATATACAGACCCTGAGATTTATGCAGAGGAACAGCAAAGAATTTTCCGTGGCAAGATTTGGAATTTTGTTGGATTAGCATCCGAGGTGCCAAAAACTGGAGATTATGTCACCCGATACGTTGGAGATACCCCGGTTGTAATGGTCCGATCTGATGACAAAAGTATCAACGTTTTGGTAAATAAATGCTGCCATCGAGGAAACTTAGTCTGCACTAAGACCAGAGGAAACGCGAAGCACCTGACGTGTGTTTACCATAACTGGATTTACGATCTCAAAGGAAAGCTAACTTCTGTTGCGTTTCGAAGGGGTATTGGAGGTCGTGGGGGTATGCCCAAAGATTTTTCTATGGAGGGACGAGGAATGCCTTGTCTTAAAGTGGATACCTATAACGATTTGGTGTTTGCTAGTTTTGACAACTCTGTTGAGGAATTGTCATCCTATTTAGGCGATGAAATGCGTTCGAATTTAGATCGTGTAGTTGGCCGAAAAATGAAAATCATTGGGATGCATCATCAATACATGCCTAACAACTGGAAACTTTACATGGAGAATGTGCGCGACTCGTATCACGCTAGTCTATTGCACATGTTCCAAGCTGCCTTTGGGATAAATCGCCTTACAATGGATGGGGGTATAAAGTTGTCTTCCGAAGGGTGGCACCATATAAGCTACTCAATCGATAAAAGTGAAAGCGGAGCCGAGGACGCTTACAAAGGAAAGAATTTACACGCTATGGACCACGGATTTGAGATGGCTGATCCATCTCTTATAAAAAAATGGCAGGAATTTAATTGTGGAACAACACTAGCAATACAGTCAGTGTATCCAAACTTTGTTTGTCAGCAAATATATAATTCTCTCGCATTACGTCTATGTGTACCAAAAGGCCCAGAAAATTGCGAGCTTATATGGTGGGTGCTAGGAACTGCTGCAGATACAGATGAAGAACGTGGTATCAGAGTAACCCAAAGTAACATGATTGGACCTGCGGGTTTAATCTCAATGGAAGATGGAGTAGTTGGCGGTTGGGTTCAACGGGCGACGGTAAGAGATGGTAGCAGTCTAACGGTTCTTGAGATGGGTGGCCGAAATGTGGAGCCAAGCAAAAACTCACGAGCAACAGAGGTTTCTATCCGAGGATTTTGGAATGGCTGGCGCACCTTGATGAATGTGTGAGGAAAGAAGCATTAAATGACCTTTGAGGAAGCGGAAAGAAAAATAAAAAATCTTATGTATGATTATGCACATTGCATAGATGATGACCGCCTTGAGGAATGGCCAGAATTTTTCACTGAAAAATGTTTTTATCAAGTAATTTCGCGAGCCGATCATGAAGCAGGAATGCCTGTAGGAGTCATCACTTGCATTAGTCGCGGAATGCTAGTTGATCGTATGGTCTCACTTCGGAACGCCAACATCTATGAACCACATGTATATCGCCATCTTTTAAGCGCTATCCGAATTCGAGGCGAAGAAGATAGCGTTTGGCATGCCCAAACGAGTTACACGGTCATACGCACCATGGATGAGGGTGATGTATCAGTGTTTAGTACTGGAAAGTATGTTGATAAAATAGTTTTTGAAGCTGATAAACCAATGTTTCATAGTAGAATATGTGTGTTTGACTCCCGGCGAGTTGATACACTTATGGTTATTCCAATATAATTAGCTATATCTAAAACGGTCATATCGTTTTTGCTATCAGCCAATTTGAAAGTCTTAGTCTCCACTTTCAACTACTTTTGGAGATTTAGACATTTATATCAACAACAATCCGGCCCGCAGTTCTTCCCCGCAAAATTTCTTTGCTATATTTTGGGACATCATCAAGGCTTATCATGTTTATTAATGTCTTAAACGCACTGTTTGAAAGATCTTTTTCTATCCTCTTCCAAGCTTGCAGTCGCTTTGCAGTGGAACACATCACTGAGTCGATCCCGAGCAAATTAACCGCGCGCAATAGAAATGGTATCACAGTAGTATGAAACGCACTACCGCTAGCAAGGCCACAGCATGCTACTGAGCCCCCATATTTTATATGGCCTAATATGTTAGCGAGTGAATTTCCACCTACTGTATCGATTGCGCCAGCCCATGTCTCAGTCTGCAATGGGCGTTCAGCCTTAATATTAAGTTCAGCACGATTAATTATTTCATCTGCGCCAAGTGAACGGAGTCTTTGAGCCAACTGTGGCCGACCGGTTGATGCATGAACTTGGTATCCATTCGCTTTTAACAAAGCAATAGCCAATCCACCCACCCCACCATTTGCACCAGTGACTAACACCGGACCCTGATCTGGATGTACCCCTTTATCCTCTAACGCCATAAGTGCAAGCATAGCTGTAAGGCCCGCTGTGCCAACCACCATTGCATTTTGAAATGTCATATTCTCCGGCAGTGGTATCAGCCAATCTGCTTGCACACATACTTTTTCTGAAAATCCCCCCCAACGGGTTTCACCAACACGCCAGCCTGTAAGAATTACTTTATCACCTGAATTGAATTTGTTACTCACGGTAGTTTCAACCTCACCCACAAAATCGATTCCCGGAATGTGAGGATAATGACGCACTATTCTTCCCATTCCCTCTAAGATCATACCGTCTTTGTAGTTCAAAGAAGAATAAGAGACATTTACTATTGTATCGCCACTTGGCAATTGCTCGTTTTTAAGCGATTTTACTGACGCTTTGATAAGTCCTTTATTTTTCTCAATTAAAAGACCTCGGAAAGACTCAGTCATATAACCCCCCTCCAAACTTTAATACTTCATGTTTTTAGGTCAGATGAGTTTCTGGTCAACAAAACCAAATTGGCTCATTAACCTGTGCATGAGTAAAATTTATAAATACAATATCAACAAGAACATCTGCAAATGCTTTAAAATATAATTTTAACCCCTCATTGCTGCATTTAATAATTTTTTCTAATTGACAGGTTAGATGATTTATTCTTAGGTTGATTGCTGTTGGGATACTACTCAGATGTAGTACTTAAAATAGGAGAAGCAATATTTTTTTACGCACCCTTAAAAAGATCAATATCATTTGTTACTAAAAAGTGAAAAAGAGTAGTTTAAGTTCTAAAGCTTGGGTCAATACGATCCATTTTTCTCATTAAAGCAGGCCAGGTCGGATGCATCTCGGTAAACCTATTGTTCGCTAACCAGCTTTGCGCTGATGATTTTTCAAGGATTGATTTTTCAGGAATATTCAAGTCTGTGCCAGATGCCATTGCTGCCAACTGCGAACGACAAGCTTTTTCTAAATTATACATCAAATAAAATGCTTCGCCCAGATTTCTTCCCAAAGTCAGCAACCCATGATTTTGAAGAATCATTGCATATTTGTCGCCGAGATGTTTAACGATATTTTCCTGCTCCGCTAAGTCCAAAATAACACCCTCATACTCGTGATAAGCAAGGTTTCCGTAAAAACGAATAGCCGCCATCGTGATTGGTAATAATCCGCACTTTTGTGCAGACACCGCCATACCTGCCTCAGTATGGGTGTGAATCGCACAAACTACATCTGCACGAGCGGCATGAATAGCGGAATGCAGCACAAATCCGGCCTGATTAATCTCAAAAATACTTTCAATTACTTTATTTCCTTCAAGATCTATCTTGACTAAGCTTGAAGCGGTCACTTCGTCGTACATTAGCCCGTAAGGATTAATCAAAAAGTTATCCGCTTTCCCGGGAACACGAAGAGAAATATGGTTAGCTATTACATTAGTCCACCCATAAAAATCTACAATCCGATACGCACAGGCAAGATCAACTCTTGCCTGCCATTCCTCGGCGCTAACCAGATTCTTTACCGATGGAATCTCAGTGCCAATTGTTTCCTGCATGCTTCTTATTTACTCCATTGCATAATCTGAACATCCGCTTTTATAATCTTTGATGCTATACGGCATTCGCGTGCTTTGGCTACTTAAAAAATAAAATGCGGTTTTAATTAGTTATATTAAACCGCTAAATTACAGGAACTTGGAGAAGGAGAATTTTTTCATGTACAAAAGGATAGATCACGTTGCCCTTCATGTAGAAGATTTAGACCAATCAATTAAATTTTATGAAACTAATTTTGGTTGTCACAAATACTTTGAACACAGAGCTGGGCCTGGTTTTAGGATTGCCTACATGAAGTTAGGAGATACCGTCCTGGAGCTTACCCATTCACCAGATGGCGATATGAAGGGTTTTCATTTTTGTTTTGAAACAGATAATCTTGATGTTGCAATAGCGGCATTGAAACAAAATGGTGTAAAATGCCTCACTGAACCATATGAAACTGCAGCAAGAGTTCCATCTGAGGAGGGTTGGCGAAGAACAGTTTTCGAGGGGCCTGATGGCGAACAGATTGAATTGCGTGGATAAAAATTAGAAACCACGATTGGCCGAGAAATATGACAGGTTAAATGAAAAAGCAGCCTGTGTTACTTTTTCCGTAGGCTCTATCAAGGATCTACAGAAAATAAAATCTGTAACTCTATTGTTATCTTGATAAATGCTGCGGCATCGCAATATCAAAACATAGGTTGTGCACGAATCAAATTATTTGCATTGGCCAAAAATTTGGTTAGCCCCCCAAAAGGGGGGCTTAAAACAAATACTAAGAATAAAAAAGCAAGCGCTGTTGATTCAAAAACACGGTCATTGGAGAATTAGATGCCTCAATATGTGGTTCCAGAGAACCTTGAAATAGCATTAGAGGTGCTTTCTGGAAAAAATTTTACGCCTCTTGCAGGCGGAACTGATTTTTATCCCAAACTGGTGGGATCTTTTGTGAAAGACAACGTACTAGATATCACACGAATTATATCGCTGCGCGGAATTAGCGATAATGGAGAATTTTGGCGAATTGGGGCAACCACAACTTGGTCGGATATAATAGAAACACGTTTACCATCGCTTTTCAATGGACTTAAACTAGCCGCACGCGAGTTAGGTGGACGTCAAATCCAAAACGTGGCGACGATTGGAGGGAACATTTGCAACGCTTCGCCAGCAGCCGATGGAGTTCCACCCTTGCTTGCGCTCAATGCGCACGTGGAGCTGCAAACATCAACAGAAAAACGGATTGTTAACCTTGAATGCTTCTTAACAGGAAATAAAAAAACCATCAGGAAATTGGATGAACTTGTAACAGGAATATTAATCCCAAAGCCCAAATTCCATTCGGTTTCAAATTTTCAAAAATTAGGAAGCCGGCGTTATTTGGTTATATCTATTGCAATGGTGTCTACAGTGTTGGAGTTTAATGAAACTAATCATATATCTGCTGCGCGTATTGCGGTTGGGTCTTGTTCTCCAATTGCAACAAGAATTAACAAGCTAGAATGGGATCTTAAAGGAAAAAAAATCTCCCCTTTGATCGGCTGTATAGTTCAACGGCACCATCTCGATGTCTTAAACCCAATAAACGATATCCGCGCTACAAGTTCATACCGAAAAGAAGTAGCTCTTACCCTGCTGAGACGCAATCTTGCAGAATTAGGGAAAAAGGTATGTGCATAACGCTAAATGTAAATGGGGAAAATTACACCGTAAACAATTCACCAGCTGAGCGGCTCGCATTTGTTATCCGCGAAAGCATAGGTTTAACTGGAACAAAAATCGGATGTGATGGGGGAGACTGCGGGGCATGCACAATTCTACTGGACGGAAAACAAATTTGTTCATGCATCATGCCAATAGCACAGGCAGAGCGGCGCAAAATTACCACGATTGAAGGACTTGCACAAAACGGAGTTCTAAATAAATTACAAAAATCGTTTCTTGCATGCGGTGCCGCTCAATGTGGCATATGCACGCCCGGCATGCTAATGGCGGCAAGTGATTTACTAGAAAACTATCCTAATCCTACACACGATGAAATCCGAGATGCATTAGGTGGTGTGTTATGCCGATGCACCGGATATCAAAAAATAATTCAAGCCGTTAGTGACGCTTGTAAACGCGAAAATATTGATATCAAAGAACCTATTAGAGGGAACGCAGTTGGTGCGAATGCAATTAAAACAGATGGTGTGCCTAAATTAACTGGTCATGAAATTTTTGGTGATGATGGTGCTCCAGCCAGTGCACTTTGGATTAAAGCAATTCGGTCGCCTTTTTGGAGAGCAACGTTTGAAATTGGAGACCTAAAAAGATTTATTAGCGAGCATGAAGGAATCACAGATATAATAACCGCCAAAGATATTCCTGGGAATAACGGGTATGGAATCTATCCAGATGTTAAAGACCAACCAGCATTAGCACAATCACAAGTACGTTATCGCGGCGAACCAATTATGGCACTTGTTGGAAGTTACCATACCATCAACAGTGTGCGTGATAGTGACCTACCAGTCATGTGGAATGAACAAGCATCCATTAAAAATATAGATGAAGCCTTGGCTGATGGGGCCCATATTATACACGAAGACAAACGTGGTAATATTTTGGCCACTGGTTATGTGGAAAAGGGCAATAGCGACGCAGCTTTTTTATCTAGTGAGATAACTGTCGAAAAAGATTTTACCACCAGTTTTGTTGAGCATGCATATATTGAGCCTGAGGCTGGTTGGGCTAGAAGAGTTGGCAATCGTTTGGAAATTCACGCTACTACACAATCACCTTATATGGACCGAGATGAAATCGCTCAGTTGATTGGCATTGATCCTGAGAATGTTAGAATTATTCCTACTGCCTGCGGTGGCGGCTTTGGTGGTAAATTAGACCTATCCGTTCAATTATTTTTATCTATTGCAGCTTGGAAACTTCAAAAGCCTGTAAGAATGGCTTACAATCGTTGGGAAAGTATGGTGGCAACTACTAAGCGACACCCGTCAAAGATTTCTGCAAGATATGGATGCAACAAGAAGGGAATACTAACGGGCTTTGACTTCAATGGTGATTTTAATACCGGTGCATATGTGTCATGGGGTCTAACCGTAAAAGACCGTGTTCCTATTCATGCTACTGGTCCGTATTATGTCCCATCCGTGAAAGCAAAAGCGAAAGCCGTTTTCACAAATCAACCAGTTGCAGGAGCCTTCCGTGGATTTGGTGTCCCACAATCTGCAATAGTACATGAGGCACTGATAGATGAAATGGCAGAGAGAACAGGTATCGACCCACTCGAATTTAGGATGCAAAATGCTCTACGTAGTGGGCAAAAGACGTCCACCGGTCAAGAATTACAAAGCGTTGGACTTAAAAAATGCCTTGAATCATTAAGACCAAATTGGAGATCGGCACGAAAGCTCGCGCACCATTTTAATACTAATCAAAATGGTGATCTACGAAGGGGCGTTGGCATAGGTTGTATGTGGTATGGATGTGGTAACACCTCACTATCCAATCCATCTCACATGCGGATAGGTATTTCAGCTGAGGGTCGCATTACACTTTATTCTGGGGCACAGGACATTGGACAAGGTACGAACACTACCCTTGTTCAAGCAGCCGCAGATGCCGTTGGTGTTCCAATGAGACAAATACAATTAGTTTGGGGAGATACCGATCGAACTCCTGATGCGGGGAAAAGTTCCGCCTCACGCCAGGCATATGTATCGGGCAATGCCGTGAAAATTGCAGGAGAAAAACTGCGATCTCAAGTATTAAGATTAGCAAATGCTGGAACAGATGCAGTTATTGAGATAGACGGAGGAGTCCTAATTGTTCGTGATAATGAAGAAACACATCATATTGATCTTACATCCCTTCCAAAGATGAAGCCAACAGGCGACGTTTTTGTTGGTGAGGGATATTTTGATCCTCCAGTCACACAATTAGACAATAATGGGCAAGGGAATCCTTATGGTACGTATGGGTTTGCAGCACAAACCGCCATGGTAGAAGTTGATTGTGCTTTGGGAACAGTACGAGTATTAGAAATAAATGCTGCGCATGACGTAGGTAAAGCTCTAAATCCCATGCAGGTAGAAGGGCAAATCGAAGGCGGGACTGCCCAAGGTATAGGCCTTGCGATAATGGAAGAATACATACCAGGCAATACAGAAAACTTGCATGACTATTTAATACCTACGATTGGTGACATTCCTCCTATCAAAATCCATATAGTTGAAGTTTCTGAGCCCTCTGGCCCGTGGGGTGCCAAAGGAATAGGGGAACCTGCTCTTTGCGCAACCGCTCCAGCAATTTTTGGCGGCATTTATCATGCAACAGGTGTACGAGTTCTTCATGCTCCATGCACTCCTGACAGATTACGGGCAGCCATAGATGATTTAAAAATTAAAATATAATGTCAAAGCAGAAATCACAACTTATATCAAAGATTAGAAAGTGAACAAAAAATAAAAAGTAATTATAAGGATACTTTTTGAGTATATATCTAAATATTTTTTACCTGATTCTAGATTACATCAAAATAGGCCGCACAAAAAAAGAGGGGAAACATGAAAACAATAGGGCTTTTGGTTCTAATGCCTACGCTACTGATCCAGCCATTGTTAGCGGATTCAATTGCTACACAAGGCCAAAGATCTTATCCCAAACACAGTGATGCATCAAAGGTTTATTCTACAAAAATTGAGGTCGTTGCAGCTTGGGCAAGAGCGTCCATCAGCAATAATAGTGCAGTTTACATTACGCTTATAAATCATGACAGCACCAAAACTAAGTTAGTCGCGGCAAAAACAGCTATTGCTGAATATGCTGAAATGCATCAACACCAAATTATTAATAAAATCGTTAAAATGCAGCAATTAGATCATATTAAAATTAAATCAGGGGAAAAACTTACAATGCAGCCTGGTGGATTGCACATCATGCTCTTTGGACTTAAGAAAAAAATAAGAAAAGGGGATAAATTTTCTCTAGATCTTATATTTGAGAATAAAAACAGTATCCCTGCTCTGGTGATTGTACGTGAGATAGGTGCGATCGATGAGTCTTTTAAAATGAACCATAAAAAAAGTCATTCGCATAAACATATGATGAATTGAAGGTCAAAGAAAAATTCATTTTTAAACAAAACCTTTGATGCACAATATGTAATCGCATATTTAAACTCGAACACTTTAGATCATAAATTAATATTTGTTTTAACTTTTTTAAACAGGTACTTTAATTACTTTTGAAGAGATTCTCATAAAACATTTATTGTTGAATTTAATTATTGATTTTAGAAAATACAGAACGTCGGCGTTTTTGACGTCGATGCTTCTTTTTGGTGACCTTTATTCTTTCTTCTTCCAAAATCAACCTTTTTGCACGTTCTTTATGTTCTTCTAATTTACCATACAGGAGAGGAAAATAAGTAGCCGTATTTAATAACTGCATGAGAAACTGTTCATCTTTCAAATCTAATCTTCTTTGTATTTCAGCCATAAACTCAGAGAAATGAGTTGCCAACTTACATGCAGCGGCGGCAACTTCAGCCACCATCACTCTATTCCCTTGACCTTCATCAATAACCTTACAAGTCTTATATAAAAACAATTTCAATTTTTCATGCAGGGTAACAATGGACTTTAAGTGAGACTGCAGGCTATCAACTTCTTCGATATGATCATCGCTTCCGGATCGCGCTATTAAATCTTCACGTGCTCTATTAAGTGTGATTTGTGCTAGACCAATATACTTGCCTATGTTGGCTAAAAGTAGCCTATCATGAATATTCGAGGCTATCCTCGATCCCTGTTTGCGGCCAGATACCAATGCATCTTCGTTAATAAAAATTCCAGGAATCCGGAGAATACCAATATTAAGAATATTTGTTTTCTGTTTTTTATCAAATATCTGGTCTAACTTTTCACTTTGAATAACGTAGATTAATTTACCGTCTTGGGTTGATGCATCGACCAAATAATAGTCAGGAGTAATTGTAAAAGGGATGATTGACTTATAGCCGTTGAGTTGGTAGCCATGATGCTCGTTGGTTGAGACTACTCCTTTACGATCAAAATCTTTTATTTGAGTTTCATATACCGCGGGAATAACTAGCTTTTCACCGGCCATAAGATCTGAAAGTAAATGACCGAGCCCAGTTGCAGCCTCCCCAACTGAAATTGCCCAAGCTGCAACGCCAATTTCTGCTATTGGATCCATAATCAATCCTTCACCAGCAGCTTCCATAACCAAAGTTTGGTCCGTAACACCCAATCCTAAACCGCCTGTGCGACTTGATACCATTATAGAGAACCATCCCTCGGCAGCCATGACTTTGAGCCGAGAACGGCTTTTGGGATCATCAACTTCAAATTTTCCCTGAAGACTGTCAATGTTTGTTATACTCGCAACAAAATCTGAAGAAATTTGCCGCAATAGTTTTTGTTCTTTGCTGAGTAAAAAATCCATCTGTAAAGGCTATTTCTAATCACTAATATCTGCAACAAAATCACCCAGAATAGGCTTATAAATTTCCTCTAAGCAATAACATTACCAAAGAGAACTCTTTTTTAATTAAATAATAGAGATAAGCTTCGTATTTTTACAATTTTTAATATCAAATTTTAGCGTTAATAAATGGAATACATTATGTAAACAGAATTTTTAATATGTCACCGAAATACTCAGATCAAAATTTTGTTACAAGAAACTTTCCCTAATTATCATGGAATCTACCGACTGGCTGAGAAGAAAAAACTGGTTCCTCTCGCGCCTTTCTTGCAGCTAAATCCACGGACAACTCCGGGGTCCAGAGTTTTGCATTAAAGCGACAACCTGTAACACCATCGGACCTATCCGACGACAACCACACTGCTAAAGGGTTCATAATATCGACAGGTTGTAACTTTTTCTTTTCACGGTTTGGACGTTTTATGTCAGAGTCAACAGATCCGCCAGGTAAAAGTGAATTTATCATTATGCCCTCTTTTTCACACTCGACCGACCATATTAATGTTTGAGCTTCTAGGGCTGCTTTAGTAACCCCGTAAGGTGAGTTATATGGATTAGAAAAGTTTCTCAATGATGAAGAAATATTTACTATCTTTCCGAACTTTTGCGTTCTAAAGCATTCTACAGCTGCACGTGTCATATTAAAGGTACCAACTACATTTACATTTACTGTTTCTGCGTAGATAACTGGATCGGTTTCCCATATTGGAAGAGAGTTTCCCTCTGGTGGTAGGCCTTGTCCGCGCATTAATCGCCTCGCATTATTAAAAAGGACATCAAGTTTTCCCATTAGGGAGACTGTCTCTTGTACTGCGGTTCGGCATTGTTCAATGTCTGTTATATCTAATTTCAGAGCCATAGCTGTGCCCTCTCCAAAGCAGGCATTTAGTTGCCTTGCAAGTTTTCTACACCCTTTTTCATTATCAGACGCAATACTTAACCTCCCCCCACATTGTGCCATAGCCTCTGCCATAGACCGTCCTAACCCCCGATCCCCTCCCGTAATGAATATTACCTTTTTTTTAAATTAATATCTGGCAATTGAATTCCAGAACGTAATAATTCCTGTTTCATAATCATAAACACCTATCAGACTATTTGTTGGCGTAAGTTTTATAGAACGTTATAAACGTAAAAGTTATTTAGAAATACTTTTGAAAAATGTTAAAAACTTCTTCTCAGAATCGCGGTCGCACTCTGCGCGGTATCTACTGGATGATATTTGGATGCGCAAACTTTGCCATTATGATGACTAGTGTGCGTTATATAGGTCCCGAGTTAGACGCAATAGAAATTGTATTCGTACGCGCATTAGTTGGGTTATTAATGATAGTTCCAGTCATACTTTCATCAGGCCTATCCGCACTAAAAACTGAACAAATCGGTCTTCATGGACTGAGAACGTTATTTGCTTTTGCAGCAATGGTCACACTGTATTACGCCTTGGCGGTCACTCCTTTGGCGGATTCAATATCATTAACCTTTTTAATTCCGATCTTTACTACAATCACAGCGGCATTAATACTCAGAGAGAGAGTGGATGTTCGCCGGTGGATTGCCACTGTAGTCGGTTTTATTGGTGCATTGATTATTGTTAGACCCAGCACAAACTCAATAAATCCCTACATATTTCTTGTTGTGTTATCATGCGTATTCTACGCGGCCACTTGGTCAACTATCAAAGTTCTTACAAAAAAAGATTCTGCAGTAATAACCACCTTCTATTTGAATGTTATGATGATGCCTCTCTGCATTATTCCCCTTATTTTTGTATGGAAGACTCCAACCCTTGAACAAATCTTTCCGTTATTAATCATGGCTATTTCAGGATGGGCAGCTCATTTTTGTCAAGCGCGAGCATTTGAAGAAGCGGATACAAGCGCAGTAATGCCCTTCGACTTTTCTCGGTTGATTTTTGGAGCACTGTTTGCGTGGATTTTCTTCAACGAAGTAGCTGATAAATGGGTGTGGGTTGGCGCGATAATAGTTTTTGTCTCTGGTTACTATAACACATGGTGTGAAACGCGAAAAAGTCCATAATAAACAAAGGTTTTAATGCTTTTCAGCCCCTCGTAACGCATTCCATATTTTTAGAGACGTAGCAGGCATTTCAATAGGTTGAGCGCCAACTCCATGTAACGCGTTATTTATTGCATTCATGACTGCTGGCAAGGCGCCAACTGTTCCCGCTTCACCAACGCCCTTTACCCCGAGAGGATTACGTTCTGTTGGAACTTCATTTGCAAAAATATTAAAATCACAAAAATTATCAGCTCGTGGCATGCAGTAATCCATAAAAGAACCGGATAAAAGCTGTCCGGTTTTGGTGTCATAATATATATTTTCCATAAGGATTTGACTTGCCCCTTGTGCAATTCCTCCATGCACCTGACCATCGAAAATTACTGGATTAAGAATGGTTCCTGCATCGTCAACAGCGGTATAACGTACAATTTTAACTTCGCCAGTCTCCCTATCTATCTCAATCTCTGCTAAATGGCACCCATTGGGATAGGTTGGGTATTGACCTTTCCCCATACCAAATTCTCCATGCTCGTACAATCCTGGTTCAATATCTACGGGAAGCTGTGCCTTATTGAATGCCGTTTTTGCTGCGTCCAACAGACTTAGACTGCGATCTGTTCCAACCACAGTAAAATTTCCTTTAGAGAATTCTATATCGTCTACTGCTGCCTCCAGAACATGAGCTGCAATCTTTTTGCCTTTCTCAATAACTTTTTCAGCAGCAATGTGAACCGCCGAACCGACGAAAACTGCACAACGCGCATTAAATGTTCCCACTCCAGTGGCGATTTTATCCGTATCACCAAATCTATATACTATATCGCCGTGATTAATACCTAATCTATCTGCTAAAACCTGCCTGAAAGTGGTATCATGACCCTGACCATGATCCATTGCACCGCTTTGCAAAACAATACCGCCGGATGGATCGAACCGAATTTCAACATGTTCAAAGTTAGAACTTGCAACCCCGGTTATAGTGTTCGACATACCTATACCTAAAACTTTTCCTCTTTCCTCAGCATTTTTACGGCGTAATAGCACTCCTTCATAATCCCCAGCTTTGAGACAATCTTCAAAGTTACCAATAAAGTCTCCACAATCATATGTATCACCCAAACAAGTGGTATATGGTATTCGATCTCTTGTAATGGTGTTTATTCTACGTAACTGAGCTGCATCAATTCCTAATTGTCTTGCTGCTACGTCAACAATATTCTCCAAAATATAAACTGGTTCCGGTTTTGCTCCGCCGCGATATTGCGCATTTGTCATAGTATTTGTGAGAGCGCCAGTCACGCTACAATAGATTGACTGCAAACCATAAACACCAGCCATTCCTCCGAAACCACCTGTTACGGACCTCATGTTACGATCAGTAGTATAATAGGCTCCTATGGGTACCGTAATATGTGCTCTTATAGCTAAAAATTTATAGTCCGAATCCAAAGCTAGTTCAGTATGATTCAAGGTTCCCCGAGCCTGTTCATCGGTTAGAAGGCCTTCCTCACGACTAGCCACCCATTTAACTGGGCGTTCAACCACTTCTGAGGCCCATAACACCAAACTGTATTCGGGTTGGCACCCCCCTCGAGTACCAAATCCGCCTCCCATATTGTCGCATATTACACGCAGTTTATGATGCGGAATTTTAAAGATTCCACTCGCTATCATTGCACGGATGCCATGCACGGACTGCACGGTAGCCCTCAATTTATAACGGTCTTCAAAGCTATCATATTCGCCGATGCAACCACGGTTTTCCATTGGATTGCCAGAAACCCTACTAACGCATATATTGTGCTTTATAATATGTGTGGCTTGCGCAAAATATTTATCAACTAATGCTCTATCACCGGTTTCAAAAAAGAAAGCTTCATTACTGCCCGCATCTTCCCATATCACAGGGGCATCGACAGCTAAAGCATCATCGGATGTAATTACAGCAGGCAATTGACGATAATCAACTTCTATAAGCTCAAGTGCGTCACGTGCTTGGTCAAGAGTCTTAGCAACCACAAACGCAACAGCCTGCCCAACAAACCGAACGCGTTTTTGAGCCAACAATGGCAGGGAACAGACAAAACCCGGTGACCCGTCTGAACGAAACCCTGGATTGGACGGTTGCAATGCACCAAGACCGCGCTCTTTAAGTTCTTTTCCTGTTAGTATAGTGAGTACGCCCGGGGCAGATAAAGCCGATGAAATATTAATGTTTCTTATATCTGCATGAGCTATAGGTGAACGTAAAACTTGAGCGTAAGCTTGATTATTAGGGACCACATCGTCGAGATAACGTCCCTTGCCTTTGAGTAATCTATAGTCCTCATCCCGCGAAACCGGGTCCCCAATTTGTACCATATTAATTTAACTGTTTTCTAAAAGGCTGTTGAATCATTCTAATTTGTAGCTGCTTCGGTTCCAGTTCCGCCTTCCTCTACTGCTTCCTCTATTTCTTCCTGCGAAAGCCCAATTAAATCTCGAAGTATTTCTAAAGTATGTTCTCCTAACAGAGGAGAACGCGAAACATCAGAAGGCGAGTCAGATAATTTTATTGGATTACCTATACTTAAGTATGATCCTCTTGTTGGATGATCAACTTCCACAACCGTCCCGGTCTTTTTAAGACTTTCCTCAATAGAAAGCTCTTTCATAGATAGGATCGGACCGCAAGGAATATTTAACCGATTGCATTGCCGCATCACGTCAAGTTTTCCCAAAGTTTTTGTCCATTTTTCAATTTCTTCAAAAATCTCGGGGATTTTATCTAATCGTTCCTCCGGTGAAGCATAGCCTCTCTCATCCTGCCATTCTGATTTTCCAATTAAATCACAAATATTGCCCCAGACTGCAGCTTGTGTAATGAAATAAACATATGCGTCGGGATCAGTTTCCCAGCCTCTGCATTTCAAAATCCACCCCGGTTGGCCACCTCCTGAGTCATTTCCAGCACGCGGTGTTGATTCTCCAAACGGAACACCTTGTCCATATTGGCTGTATTCTCTGAGGGGTCCTTTTTCCAAACGCTGTTGGTCACGCATTTTTACACGACAAAGATTCAGAACTCCATCCTGCATTGCACAGGTCACACGCTGCCCCCTTCCAGTTGTTTCACGTTGATAAAGGGCAGCAACAATACCTAATGCTAAGTGAAGACCGGTGCCAGAATCACCAATTTGAGCACCAGTGACAATTGGCGGACCTCCCAAAAAACCTGTAGTAGACGCTGCCCCACCAGTGCATTGGGCAACATTCTCATAAACTTTACATTCTTCATATGGTCCGGGCCCAAATCCATTAATGGACGCATAAATTATTCGGGAATTAATTGATTGGATGTTCTCCCAAGAAAACCCCATCCGATCTATTGCACCGGGCGCAAAATTTTCTACCAAAACGTCACATTCTTCTATCAGCCTAGTGAATATTTTCTTACCAGTTTTGGTTTTTGGATTAACTGTGACACTGCGCTTATTATGGTTAAGCATTGTAAAATAAAGACTGTCCACGTCGGGTATGTCACGAAGTTGTGCTCTAGTTGCATCACCAACTCCTGGTCTCTCTACTTTGATCACATCAGCGCCAAACCAAGCAAGGAGTTGAGTACATGTAGGACCGGACTGGACATGTGTCATATCAAGAATTTTGACGCCTTCAAGAGCTTTCATTTGGTTTCCCATTTCTTCAGTTTGAGTGATATTTTAACTTTCTTTCTTAGAAATGATACTTTGCGGGTTTAAATTACCGATACGTCCACTTTCTGTTCCCGACGCCTCATCAATTACAGCATTAATTAATGTTGGTTGTCCGCTAACAATTGCTTCCCTAACAGCATTCAAAAGCTCGTCAGGAGATGAAACATTGTATCCTTTGCCGCCGAAAGCTTCCATCATAATGTCATAGCGCGCTCCTTTAACGAAAACGGTAGTCGAAATATCCTTAACATCGTTATTTTCATCGATTCCACGGTATATTCCACCATTGTTGAAGACTACAACACAAATGGGAAGGTTGTAACGACAAATTGTTTCAATCTCCATACCGGAGAACCCGAAGGCACTATCTCCCTCAATCGCCAAAACTGGGTTTCCAGTTTCTATTGCTGCTGCAATAGAGGAGCCCATTCCTATACCCATAACACCCCAAGTGCCTACATCGAGACGTTTACGAGGCTGAAACATATCTATAATACTGCGGGCAAAATCAAGTGTATTTGCCCCCTCGTTAACAAGCATTATATCAGGTCGCTCCATAATTATTTTTCGTATCACACCAAGAGCACCGTGATAATCCATAGGCACGTTATTATTTCGTATTCTTTGAGCCATTCTCTCAATATTTGTGTTCTTTTTTTCCTGAACTAGTTTTGTCCATGATGAAGGTGGCAAACTCCAATTGTCACCCATTTCATTTAAAAGAGCACGAACACAGGAACCTATGTCACCCACAATAGGTGCACATATTTGCCGGTTACTATCCATTTCGGTAGGTTCAATATCAATTTGTACAAACTTTTTGTTTACAGAACCCCACGTCTTACCTTTCCCGTGAGAGAGCAACCAGTTCAGTCGTGCTCCTATTAAGATCACCGTATCTGACTCTCTTAGAACTAGGGACCGCGCTGGAGCAGCGGATTGACTATGTGTATCTGGAAGCAGACCTTTTGCCATACTCATAGGGAGATATGGAATTCCGGTCTTTTCAACCAAAGTTTTAATATCAGCATCTGCTTGAGCATAAGCAGCTCCTTTCCCAAGTATTATTAAAGGCCGCTCTGCCTTTCTCAGAAGTTCTATGGCGCGCCGCACTGCGGCAGGAGAGGGTAAATGTTTCGGGGATGGGTCGATCACCTCAATCAGCGAGTTTATTCCAGAATCATAATCCATTGTCTGGCCAAGTAGCTTTCCTGGGATATCAACGTACACACCTCCTGGTCGTCCCGACAGCGCACCGCGGATAGCACGAGCGAAACCAATCCCAATATCCTCAGCATTGAGGATTCGATACGCCGCTTTGCAGAGTGGTTTAGCGACCGCAAGCTGATCCATTTCTTCATAATCACCTTGCTGAAGATCAACTATTTCTCTTTCTGATGACCCACTGATAAGTATCATTGGGAAACAGTTAGTTGTCGCATGCGCCAATGCTGTTAAACCATTTAGAAATCCTGGAGCGCTTACAGTCATACAAACACCAGGTTTTTTATTCAAAAATCCAGAGATCGCAGCTGCATATCCGGCATTTTGCTCATGTCTGAAAGACAACACACGCATACCTTCAATTTGCATCATCCGACCTAAATCAGTAATCGGAATACCAGGGACGTTATAAACGGTCTCAATATCATTCAACTGCAGCGCCTTAATGATTAAATGAAACCCATCTATCAGTTTACCACCTTGGTGCTGTGAAGCATCAACTACCATATAAACCTCCCATTAAAGCTAAAGCCGTAAAAATTACAGTCAAACTGATGTGAAAATGCATTTAATTTTTCTATATAGCAATGGCATATAGCCAAATCCCTAGAGTAATAAATTAGTATAATATATTTGGGAGGCTCTTGTATTTGTAATTTTTTTGATGCGATACATTTTAACTAATCACAAATGACTGTTAAGCATTAACCACAGGATATGTACTTTTTGAAATCCACCTATGAAAACAATATGCACAAATTACGAGAAAAAAAGCTCCCACAAGGGTCGGCATAAGAATAAACACCCAATCAGGTGAAGACAGAAAAATAATAATTGGATTTGATGCTGCGGGAGGATGTGAAACATCCAAAATTTGCATTGCTGCAATTACAATACACATCGAAACAGTTAAAGCAAAAATCTCATTTGAAATAAAATTAAAGCAAATCAAACCGATTAATGAAGCTATTAAGTGACCAATTAAAAGGTTTCTCGGCTGAGAAAATGGAGAATGTGGAACAGCCAGTAGAAGAAAAACAGAAGCTCCAAATGACCACATTTGGCGAAGCATGGCCAATCATGGAATGACCCCCCATACTTCAGGGACAAGTCTATCTGCACAAGCGAGATATGCGGACGGATTTAGAGAAATTCTTGAATGTTTCTTGAGTGGAAGAAATATACGTGATGAATATCTTATAGTAAAAAATGGCGAACTCGCAGGAACGGGCGCTCACTCCTACACTAAAGGTAGCTCCACATCTGGTTCGGAGGAGGCTGCCGAATACAAGAAATAATAGAGAAGGAAGCTTAACAAAATTAATTTTCGATGAAAATTGTTTGGTCGCGCTGGAAGAAGATAATTACATGTATTTGTATTGAATAAACAAGTTACAAATACCGGTTCAGTTTCTTCCTTCTTCTCGCATGATTGTGATTCATAAAAGTCCTCATATTTAAATAGATCAATCTGGTTAGACTTGCTTTAGCAGCTAACGTAAAGTTATCTAGGAGGGATGCCTCCCCATGCATCTTCGAGGCGGTCCCGAATCTCACGACGATCATACTCACGAGCACAATAATATGGTTCTTGCATAATTCTGTTCGTTGCTTCGTCCAGTGCTTCTCGGTCAAGGTTTAGTTGTTTAAGCCCTTGAGGAACTCCGCATTCTTTCAACAAAACGTGGAGTAATTGGGCTGCATCATTAGCTTCATCACCGAGCGCATGTGCAATTTTCTTCAATTGATTGGGTTGAGCAGACCTAACATACGCCGTAGAATGAGGTAACATAATGCCATGCGTTGGCCCGTGTGGGAGATCCCAACCACCCCCTAGAACGTGCACCATTTTATGGTGTAAAGTTGTACCAGCTGATATGAGGGTTGTTCCACATAACCAAGCACCGAAGAGAGCTTTGCCTCTCGCATCCACATCATACGGATCTGCAGCAATCTGTTGCAAACATTTGGACATTTCTCGAATACCCGCCTCCGCAAACATTTCGGAAATTGGATTTGAAAATCGTCCTAAAAATGAACTTATTGCATGTGCTATTGCATTAAAACCACTAGCAATAGAAATGTCTCGCGGCAAATCTAACGAAAGTTCGGGGTCATAAATTAAGGTCTTGGGCAACATTCTAAGATCAGCATGATTTTTCCTTACACCATCATGATTAATAATTCCCTGCATATGCGTCGTTTCCGAACCAGAATAGGTAGTTATAATCGCAATTATCGGAATGTTGTGCTGTAGAGCAATAGCTTTAGCCAAACCTACTGCGGTACCACCACCGTAAGAAACCAGACAATCAGCGTTGAGCCTTGTTGCTTCAGACCTCCCTTTTTCAACAGCAGAGATAGGAACAAAAATTCTTGCTTCTGAACATATCCCAACCAATTTGTTTCCAAGTGAGCCGGCGATTTGTTCTACAACGGGCACTCGACCTTTTGTACAGCAGAACATAACCCTTTTTACTCCAAGTGCGGCAACCTCATTTTTTAATTCCTGCACTGACCCTGCGCCGTGTACGACACGACTAGAAAATCCCGTATGAATAAACGGGTCCAATAGACTTCTCCCTAGTTATTCTGTTATCAACTTTAAACAATTTATCCATCATCGAAAATACTAGACTACGTTTTCTTAGTCAGACTGACAAACGGAAAAAACAATCATTTAAATATGGGAGAAGAATAAAAATAGTTTACAGAAAGATGCATTCTGGATTTATGACAAATTACGCTGTCGACACTTCAATAAAAATACAGGATTTGGGAATTTATCGTAAATATAGGAAACTGGATAAGACTGAAGAAACGATGGACAAAATCCATACACAGATATTTCTTACAACCAAGGAACGCCCGCCAGAAGGCAGTGATCTACATCATTATGGTGGGAGTTCCAAATAGTTGTGATCCCGAAGGGAGAGTCGCGAGCCTGGTTCGAGAATTGCGGGTACGCTAAGTTTTTTTGCAGGGAACTGCTAAATTCCCCAACTAGAATTAAACACAGCACAATGTACTACTCAGACGATTATGAATTATTAGAATTAACTATGGCGGCAGAGTACGAGACAAAAACATCAAGTTTTTAGATTGAAAAAAAGCACATTTAATTTTTATACTTTTTTTGGATAAACTTTCGGCTTGTGATTTAAGTGGGTACAAATTGTGTAATTCTGCAAGGGGTATCGTATGGACAATATAACAAAACAAGTTGCCCATTTTGCAACAGAAATTACATATGACCATTTTGGGGGGGATGATATCACTCTAGCAATCAATCACATTATAGATGCGCTAGGATGTGCAATCAGAGCCAAGAACTCTCTTCCTGCCAAAATAATACGGAAAATAGCAGGTGGCGAGACACCAGGAAAATATACCGGACGAACACTATTTAATAATAAAGAATATTCACTTGATTTAGCTGGCTTTTTAAACAGCTGCATGATCAGAAATTATGATTTTAATGATAGGTTCCCAGGAGGCCATCCTTCGGATGGGTTGGGTTGGCCGTTGGCATTGGCTGGCGCAATAAAAATGGATGGGCAAAGATTTTTAACCTCAGCATTCATTACATATGAGACTTTTATCCGGCTTGCTGAAGCATCTCAAATGCGACAGCATGGGTGGGATCAAGGTTTTGCAGTAGCTATTTCAACCGCGGCTGCAATGAGTTATCTCTTAAACCTAAACTTTGAGCAGACCGCCAGTGCCATTGGAATAACGGCAAGTTCGACTATACCTCTGCTTGTTTCACGTACCGGTGAATTAAATGCTTGGAAAAATGTTGCTACACCCTTTGCCGGACGTAACGGTGTTTTTGCAGCTATGTTAGCTGCCGAAGGGATGCCAGGACCGGAAAATACTTTTGAGGGACGTTCCGGTTTATTTGAAAATATTACTGGACCATTTAATATAACCCCTTTTCCTAATCAAGGTGGCCCAACACGTCTTAGGGAAGTGCTTATAAAATATTGGCCAATTGAGGCAAACGGTCAACCAGTCGTGTGGGCTGCCTTGAGTCTTCGAAACCAAATCCCTCCAGAAAAATTTAATTGTATTGAAGAAATTGAAATATTTTGCGATTCTGTTGGAAAACGCGAACTTGCAATGGAAACAGAAAAATGGAATCCGAAAACACGCGAAACCGCGGATCACTCCATGCCATATATTTTTGCCCGCACTTTGGTAGATGGACCGTTAAATATCTCATCTTTTGAAGAAGAACCAGTAAACGATCCCTCAATACGACCTCTAATGAAAAAAATAAAAGCCACCGTTGATAAAAATATAGAAGCAATGATGTCAGGGCATTTAATTGTTCGTGTATCCATAAAAATGAAAGATGGCACAATACACAATGCTGAAAGTTTTGATCCAATTGGACATCCCCTGAACCCCATGAGTGAAAAAGATGTTTTCAATAAATTCCAATCGCTTGGAAAACCAGTAATCGGAGCAGATCACTGCAATGAAATAATTGAAGAATGGTTAAAAATGAGAGATGCTGTCGATTTGCGTCCGCTAATATCCATAATGGAATTTTAGTTTTTCAATATGCTTAATTTCTTTAAGTCTGAAAATTGATGTTATTATGAAACTATTTGCATATTAAAAACACGAGATAATAATTCCTTTGGTTTAAATGTCTTTATGCAATTTGAAGTAAATTATGATTTAATTCAGGAGTATTTTGTCCGAATTTCAAAGCTGGTTTAAAGATTTAAAAAACTTTTACTGTGAGGTAAAATTATAATTTTTCCATCAAACTTAAAACACCCAGATTACACTAACGCCCAAACTATTTCTGTACTTATTGGTGCTAGCGTAATGCTTACAATGAGTATGGGGATGCGACAAAGCTTCGGGTTGTTTGTTAATCCGGTAACGCAAGACCTTGGTCTGTCGATAGCAGATTTTACTCTCGCAATTGCTTTACAGAATCTTGTCTGGGGTGTCAGCCAGCCCCTTATTGGAATTGTAGCCGATAGAATTGGATGTCGATTTCTAACAGTTCTCGGTTCAATTCTTTATGCCGCCGGCCTTGCTCTTACAATCATAGCAACCAACCCGATTGCACTCTGGATTGGGCTTGGCATACTGGTCGGCCTTGCCCTCGCTTGTACCGGACTGAGCCTTGCACTTGCCGCCGCGGCAAGAGCCGTTTCGACGGCTAAACGCAGTATAACTCTTGGCACTATTTCAGCATTTGGATCAATTGGAACTTTCATTGCGGCACCATTAGCACAAGGTTTGATTTCAAACGGTGGTTGGATAATAGCGATGGTTGGCTTTATCGGTATGTGTGCTGTAATGTTGCCAGCCTGTTTTGTGGCTGGTGCTGGAGACTCAACAGGTAAAAATACATTAGGTAAACCGACCGCCCAGGTGACATTGGAGTTTGAGATACGCATAAAAGAGGTTCTATCGGAGGCATGGTATCACAAAGGCTATGTGACCATGTCTGTAGCTTATTTTGTTTGCGGATTGCAGTTAATATTTATCGCTGCGCATCTTCCCGCCTATTTGGAGTTATGCGGACAAACACCAAATTTAAGCGCACAAGCGCTGGGGTTAATTGGAGGATTTAATGCAATTGGTTGTTATCTACTCGGGTGGTTAGGAAGTAAATTTCCAAAACAGGTACTACTAGGGATTGTGTATATATTGCGATCATTTTTCATTATCGTTTATTTTTTAATACCCGCAACGACGACAACCACACTTATTTTTGCATCTGTAATGGGTCTCCTATGGCTTGGAGTGGCGCCACTAGTCACAGGACTGGTAGCCCAAATATTTGGTCTTCAAAATGTGGCTACTCTAACGGGAATTGCATTTTTTTGTCATCAAACAGGTTCTTTTGTAGGTGCTTGGGGCGCGGGACTATTAGTTGATGAATTTGGAACCTATGATCTCGCATGGAAAATAGCTGTTGTTATCGGAATAACAGCAGGGTTTTTTCAGATCTTGATGAATGCTAGTCCAGTCTCTCGAATGCGTGTAAAAGATTGAATTTAACTCCGACAGTCAATTTTTTTCGATTTATTCTCAAAAATAACTCTACTATGTATAAGTTAATTTTATCTTTAAGCGAGTTAGTTACAAGTTAAGGTGTTATTCTTTTGGGAAATATAAAAATTAAGATGACTACTTCGTCACGTAAAAATTTTATGCGTGATCAAGGGTTTATGGTATGTCATATACGCTGCACGGGTAATTATTTTGCATGACTCAAAAACGTAAGTTACACCTTAATGCATTTATGAGACCAGCCACTATACACACAGGCGGCTGGAGATACCCAGGCAGTTACGCTGATGCAAATTTTAACTTACACCATATAACTCAATTTATTAAGAAATTAGAACAAGGCCGGTTCGATACATTCTTTATGGCGGACCATTTGGCGGTTCTAAATATGCCAATGGAGGCATTGAAGCGATCAGCAACTCCAACATCCTTCGAGCCGATGACACTTCTCTCAGCGCTAGCAATGGTCACCAAAAATATAGGTCTTATCGCGACTTCATCGACTACATTTGATATGCCTTATCATGTTGCGAGACGGTTTGCATCTCTCGATCATATAAGCGGAGGGCGATCCGGCTGGAATATTGTAACCACTGCCAACCCCGACGCATCAAAAAATTTTGGTATTGACGTGCAAATGGAACATGACGAACGGTACCGGCGTGCCCGCGAATTTTATAGTGTGGTTATTGGTCTTTGGGACAGCTGGGCCGACGATGCATTTATTCGTAACCAAAAAACTGGGGAATTCTTTGACAGCAAAAAAATGCATATTTTAAATCATGATGGAAAATATTTAAAATCACAAGGTCCTCTTAATATAGCTCGCCCTGTTCAAGGCCGGCCGGTTATTGTTCAAGCTGGTGCCTCTCAAGCCGGTCGACAATTAGCAGCTGAAACAGCGGAAGGGGTTTTCACTTCTCAGCCGACAATCAATCAGGCGCGAGAATTTTATTCGGACTTAAAAAGTCGTATGATAAAGATAGGTCGTACACCTAATCAGATGCACATTCTCCCCGCCTGTATGGTAATAATTGGTGAAACAGCCGAGGAAGCACAAGAACGCCGTGAAATTCTTGACTCGCTCGTGCATTTTGAGAGTGCGATTGCATCTCTATCAATAGCGCTTGGAACGGATGCTTCAAGGTTTGATCCAGATGCACCCTTACCGAATATTCCTGAGACAAATGCAGGAAAATCGAGCCGGCACAAAGCAATTAGAATTGCAAAAGAGGAGGGATTAACAGTTCGCCAAATTGCCCAACGTATTGGCGGACACTCGAGTCTGACACTTATGGGGCATCCAGAATTTATTGCGGATCAAATGCAAGAATGGTTTGAGACGGAAGCTTGTGATGGCTTCACAATACAATTTCCATATCTACCTCAAGGACTTGATGATTTAGTTGACAAATTAATCCCAATCTTACAGAACAGGGGTCTTTTTCGTGAAGAATATGAGGGCACAACTCTTAGAGAGAATTTAGGACTGCAAATACCAAAAAATCAATTTTTTCAATAAAAGATACGAGTTGGAACTGGACAAACAACTTTTCTTATAAACAAAAAGGACAAATTATTCGTAAAAACTCAGTTGAAGATAATGTTTTTTCTATTGTCGTACTATCATTTCATTTAAGCATTTTTTTTAAATTATATTTTCGCCTCGACGGTCCATTTGTAAATCACGATGTACGTTAGAGGAAATTATAATGCCAAAGCCAATCATCAATGAAAGCATTGACGTGCCGCCGTAAGACACCATTGGCAGTGGTACACCAACAATAGGGACAAGGCCCATTACCATCGCTATATTGATAAACATGTAAAAGAAAAAAACACTCACAATACCCATCGATGCTAGCCGGGAGAATTGGTTTCTTAATCGCAAGCTAATAACAAAGCCATAGGCTATAATAAGAATGTATAAAGCAAGAAGAGCAAGACCTCCAACCATGCCAAATTCTTCTGCCAACATGGTAAATATAAAATCTGTCTGCTTTTCTGGCAAAAAATTCAAATGACTTTGTGTCCCTTCAAGGAAACCCTTCCCAAAAATTCCACCTGAACCAAGTGCAATCTTTGATTGAATAATATGATAACCAGAACCTAAGGGATCCGACTCAGGATCTAAAAATGTCAAAACCCGTCTTTTTTGATATTCATGCAAAAATGACCAGGCTACAGGCAAAGCAGCTAGTGTGAGCCCGCCAGCAACCGCAAATTTCCAGAGTCTAACCCCAGCAACAAAGAAAACTGCCAGAGCGGACATGCCCATCATCACAGCAGTTCCAAGGTCAGGCTGACGCAAAACTAGTGCCAAAGGTGCCATTACCAACATAACAGGAAATAGTAACCAAATAATCCGACCTGTTTCTTCCGCTGAAATACCGTGGAAATAACGGGCAAGTGCAAGCACTAGAGTAATTTTCATTATTTCTGATGGCTGAATTCTTATAATTTTTAAATCTATCCAGCGCTGGGCTCCCATCCCAATTACGCCCATTAGTTCCACAGCGATTAGCAGAGCAAGAGCCAAAAAGTAGAGAAAATATGCATAACGCATCCACATGCGAATGTCCGTCAAAGATATTGTAAGCAGCAAAGTCAACCCAATTCCAAAACGTACAAATTGTCGTAATGCCCAAGGTGTCCAGCTGGCATTAGCTGCAGAATAGAGCATACCGAAACCCACTGCCGAAAGTACGCACAAGAGCAAGACCAAGGGCCAGCTTATCATCCGCAATTTGCGGCTGAGAGTTATATCACTCGGATCATAAACCGCGCCTATTTTCATCGACTTATTCTTTGTTCTGCAGGTAGAGAGGTTTTGAACTTATTAAATAAACCAATCTTCCGCCGAAGAGTCTCTTGCAAAATGTCGCGTGCAATCGGTGCTGCCACTTTAGACCCGCTCCCGCCATGCTCAACAACCACTGATATTGCATAACGGGGGTTTTCAAAAGGTGCGTACGCAACAAACAATGAATGATCACGGTCTTTCCACGGCTTTTCCTCATTTTTTAAAACTCTTGTTTCCCGTTCTCTCCGACTAATTCGCCGTACTTGGGAGGTTCCCGTCTTTCCTGCCATTCGTGTATTCTTCCCAAAGATACGGGACTCACGGGCAGTACCGAGAGGTGAATTAACAACTGCGTCCATTCCACCTAAAACTATTTCAAGATGGTCTTGGTTTACTTTGAGAGCTAGTGCAGACCGAGGTTTTGTCATTTCTGTAAGTCCCTCTGACACAACGGCACGTAACAAGTAGGGTTTAATTGCCCGACCTGTTGCAAGACGTGCCGTCATAACCGCAAGTTGCAGTGGAGTTGACAACACAAACCCCTGACCAATTCCAGTAACAAGAGTTTCTCCACCCTGCCAAGTTTCGCCAAGTGCTTCTTTTTTCCAAGCCGCCGTAGGAACCAAGCCACGCCGCTCACCGGGCAAATCAATACCTGTCAAATCACCAAGTCCAAGGATTGATGCCATCTCAGCAATTCGGTCTACCCCTAGTCGTTTTGCAATTTCGTAAAAATATACATCACAACTTTGTTGTATTGCGCCCCGCATATTTAAAGCGCCATGACCTTTTTCACTCCAACAATGAAACTTGCCTTGCCCTAAATTGTAGTGACCCGGACAAAAAATAGTATCCTTCGGGGATATTACATTATACTTCAAAGCTGCGAGCGCTACCGACATTTTAAAAGTAGAGCCTGGAGAATAATGTCCAGAGATTGCTTTGTTTATCAAAGGCGAGTATGGATCTTGACGAATCATTCGCCAGTTTTTTTGCGAAAATCCAATATTAAAGGCGTTGGGGTCATAACCAGGTACTGACACAAGACATAAAATTGCCCCATCTTTTACATCAACAACTACGGCGGCAGCACTTTTTTGACTTATCAATTTTTTAATTGCGAACTTCTGCAAATCAAGATCGATTGTTAAAATTACGTCATTACCAGGAATACCTTCTTTCCTCTCCAATTCTCGAATTACTCTGCCTAATGCGTTAACCTCAAATTGACTGTTACCAGCTTTGCCCCGTAAACGCATTTCATGCATTCGTTCTATTCCGGATTTTCCTACACGAAAACCTGGCAATTGTAACAATGGTTCGTCTCCAGTTTCCTTGGTAGATGGAGGTGAAACATAACCAAGTACGTGAGAAATTTCATATCCATGCAGGTATTCTCGGCTTTGCTCCAAATCTATTGAAACGCCAGGTAGGTCAGGAGCATTAACTTCAATTCTAGAAACAGTATTCCAATCTAGATTTTCCTTTATTGTAACCGGAACGAACCCTTTGCGCCGCCGTATTTCTCGGAGAATATTTTCTCTTTCAAAATCACTTATATCAATAAGACGACTAAGAGTTTCTAACGTTAGGAGTATATTTGGTGATTGCTCAGCAGTAAGTAAAACGCGATAGTTTTTGCGGTTGACCGCAAGCGGCTGTCCATTGCGATCTAGAATGCGACCACGAGGCGGAACCAATAAACGCATGTTAATTCGATTTTCATCTGCTAAGGTTCTATATCGATCAGACTCTAGAACCTGCAGTTGATACATTCTTCCTGCTAATACTCCTGCCATTGCAAACTGCAACCCACCGAGTATCGCGGCGCGACGCGAAAAAAGCTTTTGGCGTTCTGCTGCTTCACGATACATGATGTTAAACAGATAACGTCTTATGTTGAGTCCAAACGAGGAGCCAACACACAAATGGAAAAACACCAATGGTTAGTCCAGCTTGGAATACTATGGGCAGTGGATTTAGAAACGTCAGATGCCAAATAACACTTACCACCCACGTAGCCAAGCTCGCGCTCAGTGAAACACCAACAAACCCTAACCAAAGGGTAATAAAAGGTTTACCCTGAAGTGCCCCTCCTCGCCTGCTAACTAATGCACGCACTAAAAGAAAAACTAATGCGTTTATACCAGGTGGGGTTCCAACAAGAAAATCATAAATCATCCCAATACAAAATGCTGCCAAAGGTGATAAAAGATCTGGGCGATAAACAGCCCAATAATAAATTGCCATCAATGCAAGATTAGCGGCAATCATACCATAGCCTGGAAGATATAGGGGTGTAGCTGAAAGAATTGTAAAAAAGACTGTTATAGCGATAGGAACATAATCGCGTGCAATCTTCTCGAGTCTTTGTGAAAGACTAGTAGTCAAGGTGGGCTAACATTTCTTTTAGACAATATCCTTGACCCTGTCGTAGGCGGCGGCACAATTTTTTCATAACTCAATACCCTAACGAATTCCAACCGGTCTAGCTGTGCAAACGGTGCAATTCGCACTGTGCCATCGCCTGCATTTAAAATAGTCCCTACCGGCAGGCCGGGGGGGAAAACACCACCATGTCCAGACGTTACCACACGATCTCCTTCTTTCACTGCAGCAATCACGGGAAGGAAAGCGAGCTTTGGCTGTCCACTATTATTGCCCGCGAGAATTGCCCGATCACGTGACGTTTCTACCAGTACTGGTACACGGGAGTTTATATCGGTAACAAGCAATATTCGAGCGGACTGAAGTCCAACTGCAATAATTCGGCCCGCAAGACCATCACCGGTTATAACAGCTTGCCCCTTTTCTATTCCATCGCGTGTGCCAGCATTAATTATCGCCGAACGAACAAAAGCACCTCCAGAGTCACCAACAACCCTTGCAGATATCTGTCGCGACTTTGGGTCCGCAGTAAATGCCATAAGAGATCTCAATGACCTGTTTTGCGAGGCTAAATCACGGGCAACCATCTGCCAGTCTTTTAGCCGTCTGTTCTCAGCCTTAAGCCGCTCATTTTCACTGTGAAGACGAACAAGGTCTTCAAATTTTTGAACGGCACCATTGATCGTTGCGGCAGGTCTGGAAAAGAAACCTAACAGTGGGGAAAAAAGATCGGTTACTATAACTGATGCTTTTTCTACCGCTATGCTATCCGCACGAGCCAACAGCATTGTCCCAATTGCTGTTAGTATAAGAAAAAGGAAAATAAAACGGTGAGCAAGCAGCTTGATGGGTGCGGCAAATCTTGAGATAGAGGATCCAGTCCTAAAGTTTAATTTCCTAGCCATAGTCCAAATCTCTCAAACCAAATTTATTCACCTACAGACATAGCTACATTTAGTTAGAACTAGACAGAACATTCGTCCAAGTCTTCATGTCTTCGAGACAATGGCCAGTGCCTAGTGCCACACAGGATAGTGGTTCCTCTGCAATGGAAACTGGTAACCCTGTTGAATGTCGCAAAACCAGATCTAAGTTACCGAGAAGAGATCCACCACCAGTGAGCACTATACCCTTATCCACTATATCTGCAGCAAGCTCAGGAGCTGTGTGCTCCAACGCAACTTTTACAGCCTCTATAATAGCACCTACTGGCTCCGCTAAACTTTCAGCAGCTTGACGCTCGGAAATTATCACTTCCTTTGGAACACCATTCATTAAATCTCGACCTTTAATCTCAATTGTTCTTCCTTCTCCATCAGCTGGAACACTGGCTGAACCAATTTCTTTTTTTATTCTTTCTGAACTACTTTCTCCAACTAAAAGATTATGATTGCGACGGATGTAGGCAGCAATTGCCTCATCCATTTTATCTCCTCCGACACGAACCGACCGTGAATATACTAAGCCACCCAAAGAGAGAACCGCTACTTCTGTAGTGCCGCCGCCAATATCAACTACCATTGATCCGGTTGGCTCGGCAACTGGAAGACCTGCACCTATGGCAGCAGCCATCGGTTCCTCTATCACATGGACGCGGTGTGCCCCTGCTGATAACGTTGAATCCTCAATTGCACGTCGTTCTACAGCTGTAGAACCGGAGGGCACCGCGACAATTATTTCCGGGCTTACGAAAGTGCGACGATTGTGAACCTTGCGAATAAAATGTTTGATCATTTCTTCCGCCACCTCGAAATCGGCAATCACACCATCGCGTAAAGGTCGAATAGCCATAATGTTACCAGGTGTTCTCCCGAGCATCATTTTTGCTTCATCCCCAACTGCAAGAACTTGCTTTTTCCCTTTTATCTCCGTAATTGCTACAACAGACGGCTCGTTTAAAACTATGCCCCTTCCTTGTACATAAACAAGGGTGTTCGCTGTGCCCAAATCAATTGCCATATCAGCGGAGAGCATTCCGCGCAATTTCGAAAACATTCATATTTCCCCTTCATCACCGAAGCCAATATCTAAATTCTACGCGGATATTGCCCCGGGAGCTGTTTTATTTCGCTTCTCAACTAACTTGTTTAATGCATTAACGTAAGCCCGTGCACTGGCTACAAGCGTATCGGTGTCAGTACCACGACCTGTTACAGTTTTCCCTTTTTCTTCCAATCGCACAGAAACTTCAGCCTGGGCATCGGTGCCCTCCGTTACGGCATGAACCTGATACAACTGCAAATTAGCAAAATGCGGCACTATTTCTTTAATAGCATTAAAGGTGGCATCAACAGGACCGTCTCCATCAGAAGTAACCTCGTATGAGAGGCCATCAACTAGTAAAGACAAAGTAGCAGTCTGAGGCCCCTCAGATCCGCAGACCACCCTCAGAGACCCAAACTGAATTGCATCATTGTTTCGTTGAACTTCATCATCAACGAGTGCGACAATATCCTCGTCATATACATCTTTCTTTTTATCGGCCAATTCCTTAAAGCGACGAAAAGCCTCCTGAACCGCATTGTCACCTAAATTATATCCAAGCTCTTCTAACTTCACACGGAAGGCATGCCTGCCAGAATGCTTACCCATTATCAGTTTCGACTGTGATAATCCAACTGACTCCGGCGTCATTATTTCATATGTTTCCGCATGCTTCAGCATACCATCTTGATGAATGCCAGATTCATGAGCAAACGCATTTGCCCCAACTATAGCCTTATTGGGTTGAACGGCAAAACCTGTAACAGAAGATACCATTCGCGAAGCACGCGTGATACAGGTAGTATCGATATTAGTGATGTATGGGATTTTATCCTGTCGTGTGCGTAAAGCCATAACAATTTCTTCCAACGCAGCATTACCAGCTCTTTCCCCTAATCCATTTATTGTACACTCTACTTGACGTGCACCGCTCACTATACCAGCTAGCGAATTAGCGACGGCGAGCCCTAAATCGTTATGACAATGGGTAGAAACAATTGCTTTATCAATATTCGGAACCCGGTCAATTAAACCTGAAATCAGCGCGCCAAATTCTTTCGGTACCGAATACCCAACTGTATCAGGAATATTAATAGTAGTAGCCCCAGCTTTAATTGCCGCCTCCACTGTGCGACACAAGAAATCGAAGTCAGTTCGTGAACCATCCTCGGGAGACCATTCTACATCATCAGTGAAATTTCTTGCGTAAGATACACTATCAATTACAGCTTGAAAAACTTCCTCGGGTTCCATACGAAGCTTGTATTTCATATGCAGTGGACTGGTTGATATAAATGTGTGAATACGGGACCGTCGAGCAGGCTTTAGAGCATCAGCGGCACGCTCTATATCACCACGAGCAGATCTTGCGAGACCGCAAATCACGGACTCCTTAACTATTCTTGCAACCTCATTTACAGCTTCAAAATCACCATTCGAGGCAATCGGAAAGCCTGCTTCAATTACATCCACTCCCATTTCTTCAAGCAACTCAGCAATACCAAGTTTTTCCTCGAGGTTCATGGACGCGCCCGGAGATTGTTCACCATCACGCAATGTGGTATCGAAAATGAAAATTTGGTTGGGGACATTATTTATTGTATTCATGATATAACTCCGCTGATCAGTTGGTGGTTACAACTTAAAATGCAACTACCCCTGAAGGGACGACCTTAAAGCCCCCCTCAGGGGCCCATAAGTCGAGAATCCTCCCAAAAAACAGAACCAAACAACTCAATCAGAATAAGTGTAAACCAAGGACTCATTACACCTAACTTCCGCACTCCAAAATCAATATTAAATGTTGCATAATTTCTGATCATTTTAAACGCTCTGCATTTACTGAAAACAGCTTCAAGTTCAGTAATTAATAGTATAACGGATGAATATTTTGCGACGGTCTCTTCTTCACAATACTAATTACATTACTCCTAAACCCTTATCGACCAATTTTCCAATCATTTTTAGGTGAAAATGCTTATTTTTAGCCCAAAAGTGCTAAAAACTTAGTTTTTTGATTTATCAACCAATCGATTTTCCGTGATCCATGGCATCATCTCACGCAACTTTTCACCTACTGCTTCAACCTGATGTTCAGACTCACGTCTACGAGTTGCCTTAAAGCTGGCTTGGCCTGCCGCATTTTCGAGAACCCAATCTTTTGTGAATCGACCACTTCTAATATCCTCTAGAATCTCCTTCATTCTCGATTTTACGCCATCATCAATAAGCCTTGGACCTGAGATATAATCTCCGTATTCAGCAGTATTGGATATCGAGTAACGCATGTTTGCAATTCCGCCCTCATAAATTAGATCTACAATCAATTTGACCTCATGAAGACACTCAAAATACGCCATCTCCGGCGCATAACCTGCTTCTACTAAAGTTTCAAATCCAGCTTTAATCAGTGAGGTCAAGCCACCACACAAAACAGCTTGCTCACCAAATAGATCTGTCTCACACTCCTCCCGAAAAGATGTTTCTATAATACCAGCACGTCCACCACCAATTGCTGATGCATATGATAAACCAATTTCATGCGCATTCCCACTCGCATTTTGCTCGACAGCGATAAGGCACGGTACTCCCGCACCTCGTTGATATTCTGACCGTACGGTATGTCCTGGTCCCTTCGGGGCTATCATAAACACGTCCATATCTGAACGTGCTTCTATTAAGTTGAAATGAATATTCAGACCATGCGCAAAAGCCAAGGCGGTTCCTTTTTTCATGTTTTTACGCAAATCATTCTCGTATAAAGCTGCCTGTAATTCGTCCGGGACCAAAACCATAATAACATCAGCCCAACCTGCGGCTTCACCCGGTGTCATAACCTTTAGCCCAGCACCTTCAGCTTTACTAATACTAGAAGATCCTTCACGCAAACCAACAGCTAATTGGGATACCCCACTTTCAGTTAGGTTTATTGCATGAGCATGACCCTGGCTTCCATAGCCGATGATAGCCACTTTTTTTGATTTAATTAGATTTACGTCTGCATCTCGATCATAGAAAACACGCATTCTCTGTCCCTCATCGGTAAATTGCATTTATTATAAGGCAGTGTAACCACAAAACTGCTAGGACTACCTAAAGCCCCTTTGGCCCGCGCGCAATAGCGACTACACCTGTTCGTGTTATTTCATTCAGTCCAAGCGGTTGCATTAAATTTATAAAAGCGTCTATTTTGTCAGGCTTGCCCGAAATCTCGAAGATAAAAGAATTATTAGTGCTGTCTATTGCACGGGCCCGAAAAATGTCGGCAATGCGCAGTGCTTCTACACGTTTGTTTCCTTTACCTTTTACCTTGATCAAGGCAAGTTCACGTTCTACGGACTCACCCTCTGCAGTTAAATCACTGATTTTATGGACCGGCACCAATCTATCGAGTTGCGCCTTAATTTGTTCAATAACCATAGGGGTTCCTGAAGTAACCACACAGATTCTAGATAACCCCTCCTGAACATCAACCTCAGCTACCGTGAGACTCTCAATGTTGTAACCTCGACCCGAAAATAATCCAATCACTCTAGCTAAAACACCAGCTTCATTATCAACCAAAACTGCAATAGTGTGTTTTTCTGCATTATCCAATTATCAGGCTCCAATTTTTCTATCTATCATACCAGAACCATTCCTTCTTCGGATACAGTTTTTTCCGGCTCATCTGCTGGGCCTAATAGCATTTGATTATGCGAAGCTCCAGAGGGTATCATTGGAAAGCAATTTTCTGTTTCATCAATGACAATATCCGCTATGGTCAATTTGTCACTCGCTAACATCTCATTAATAACTGGATCTAAATCATCTGGCTTGAGTGCCCGGAGACCAGTCGCGCCATAGCTTTCTGCCAACTTTACAAAATCTGGCAGGGACTCACTATAACTCTCCGAATATCGGCTGCTGTAGAGTAGTTCTTGCCACTGGCGCACCATACCCATGTAATGATTATTTAAAATAAATATATTTACTGGCAGTCGATATTGAATTGCTGTTGAAAGTTCTTGCATATTCATGAGAAAAGAGGCCTCACCTGCAATATCTATAACTGTAGCTCTAGGATGAGCGATCTGAACACCAATTGCTGCCGGAAAACCATACCCCATGGTCCCTAATCCACCCGAAGTCATCCAGCGATTAGGCCTATTGAACTTATAAAATTGTGCCGCCCACATCTGATGTTGCCCTACCTCAGTTGTTATGTAGGTGTCACGTTTCTTGGTTAATTCATATAGCCGTTGCAGCGCTAATTGTGGCTTAATAACATCGTTTGATTGGTTATATTTCAAACATTCACGTGCGCGCCACTTTGCAATCTGTTTCCACCAAGCGGATAACGCTCTCTTATCTTGTTTCGGTTTTTTCTCTCGCCACAACTTAATCATATCACCAAGTACGCTAGCACAATCACCAACGATAGGAATTTCAACTGCCACATTTTTGTTAATTGAGCTTGGATCAATATCTACGTGTATTTTCTTCGATTCCGGAGCGAACTCAGATAATAAACCTGTTACCCTATCATCAAAACGGGCACCTATATTTATCATTACGTCACAACCGTGCATAGCAAGGTTTGCTTCATAAGTTCCATGCATTCCAAGCATACCCAAAAATTTTTCATCATTAGCAGGATATGCACCAAGACCCATTAATGTTAAGGTAATAGGGGCTCCGGTAATTCCTACTAATTCACAAAGTCTTTTTGATGCGCGCACGCCAGAATTAATAACCCCACCACCACAATAAAAAATTGGGCGTTTTGCTTTACTAATCAGATCAACTGCTTCAGCAATTTTCTTTGGGTCTCCTTTGGTGCGTGGTTTGTAGCTTCTGTGGCCAATCTTTAACTTCTCTCTAGCACCATCAAAACGAGTTTCATCGATAAGTACGTCTTTCGGCAAATCAATAACAACTGGTCCTGGCCGCCCTGATGTTGCAACAAATATAGCTTCACACAAATACCTTTCGAGTTCTTTCACGTCCTTTATCAGATAGTTATGCTTGGTGCATGGTCGAGTAATACCCGTAGTATCAGCTTCCTGAAAAGCATCATTGCCAATAAGATGTGTGGGAACCTGTCCAGTCAAGCACAATACAGGAATACTATCCATCAACGCATCCGCTAATCCGGTTACCGCGTTAGTTGCACCCGGACCTGAAGTCACTAACACAACTCCAAGCTTACCAGTAGAACGTGCGTAACCTTCGGCCATATGAACAGCGCCACCCTCTTGACGCACAAGAACATGCTTTAACCTGTTTTGTTTAAAAATTTCATCATATATGGGTAAAACAGCACCACCAGGGTAACCAAATATTGTATCAACACCTGCTTCAATAAGACATTGAATTATTATCTCCGAACCATTTAATTTGCGTTTAGCCATTAGATTTCACCGCGAGTCAGATATGGGATCCCAAAAAATATTAAACAAAGATAAGTGTCCAACTTTTTTCCAGGGAACAGAAAGTTTTCATGCATTGTCTAGTAAAGCGCGAGAAAATAGTGTTTTATGTAAGATTGGTCAATAAAAACTTCCTAATATCCGGAAAGATTTTTTCTCTTATCTTTTCTGAATATTGCTCTTTTATAATCATATCGGTAATAATCTGATTCTTAAACCAAGTAAATTGTCGTTTTACATATTGTCGAGTTGCAAGTTGAGACAATGATATTGCTTCATGCAGTTGAATGTCCCCCTGCAGATAAGAAATGATTTGTTTTACACCAAGCGCCTTCATCGCTGGTAAACTGGGGCTCAAACCACGGGCAATCAAACTCTCAACTTCCCTTATAATTCCGTTTTCCACCATCGTCAGGAACCGCTTGTCACAATGATGATAAAGTGATTTACGCCTTGGAAGAATTATTATTTTAAAAAATTTATATTCATCTTCAGATGTTTGGATACCGGTCTGCCAATCAGAAAGTTTTTTTCCTGTCGAAAAATATATTTCTAGTGCACGAGAAATTCTCTGTCGGTCATTGATCTCTATGCGGGAAGCCGCTTCCGGATCATATAACGCCAACTCAGAATGTAGAAACTTGGCGCCCTCATTTTTTATTCGATTTCGTATATTTTGTCGGATAAACTCAGGCACCGGAGGGATTATATTAATTCCAGTTATTAAGCTACGTAAATAGAGTCCGGTTCCTCCAACTACAATAGGAACACGGTGGTATCTGTGCGCCTTTTTTATCTGTTCTACTGCTAATTCCTTCCACATTCCTGCGGAACAGGGGTCTTCGGGGTCCAAAACTCCATATAGAAAATGTGGACAAGAGGAACGAATTTCAGGTGTTGGAACTCCTGATATAATTTCTAAACCCTTATAAACTTGCATTGAGTCTGCGTTAATAACTACGCCATTGAACTCACATGACAACGCAACTGCCAGATTGGACTTTCCGCTAGCGCTTGGACCTCCGATGACAACTACAGGCTTCGACAAGCAATTATAGCCTTCCTTATACAGTTTTTGAACTCACTCCACATTTATATCCTCTGTGCAACAAAATCTAAACTATTTCTGACTTTCACAAAATTCTACCATTTCCATCAGGACGTATTTTTTAGAGTATAAAATTTATTATGTATCCGTTGTGTTTAATGATAAGACAATTTCATATTCACCACATTTAAATTTTTTAGATTAGAATTATACATAAATTCAGAATTTTCACGATGTTAGTTCTACACAAATTATGCAGAGAATGAAAATAGTCATAACTATAATTGCAAATCCAAAGATTTTTCCATTAACTAAATTGCGTGCAAAGCAACTAAGCGAAGAATTTGGCTCAGAACCACCCCGATGGCTCGCGAAGGAAATTGCATGCGAATTGCGACTGGAAAACGAACTAAATACAGTGCGCAAGGCGGCTGCCACCTCCTCATTTAAGAGTATGTTTGATATTATTGTTCAACCTATGCATGGAAGGCGAAAAAAATTGCTGCTCACCGACATGGATTCCACAATTGTAAAAAATGAGACCCTAGATGAACTTGCCAACTTAACGGGTTTCGGAAAACAAATCAGCGCAATCACCGATCGTGCTATGAAAGGCGAACTTGATTTTAAAACTGCACTGATAGAAAGAGTTAAAATGCTGCAGGGCGTACCTGAGCAGGCGTTGCATGATACTTGGGCCAAAATAGAGTTAATGCAGGGTGCTCGTGAGTTGGTCTCGACCATGAAGGCCAACGGAGCAACTTGTATTTTAATATCAGGAGGCTTTAAATTTTTTACAGATCGTCTCTCTGAATTACTTAAGTTTGACAGGAATTTTGCGAACACTCTTTTATTGGAAAATGGCATATTAACTGGAGCAATTAATGAACCTATTTTAGATAAAAACTCAAAACGGTCTGCTTTATTTCAATTAATTAAAACATATAATCTTGACCAAAGCGAAACCATAGCGGTAGGTGATGGAGCAAATGATTTACCAATGATTCTATCAGCTGGGATGGGCGTTGCCTTTCACGCCAAACCAATATTAGAAAAAAAGGCACCCGCGTGTATTCGTTTCGGTGACTTGACAGCAGTTCTTTACATACAAGGTTATAAGAAAGCTGATTTTAAGAACTCAAATAATAGTTAGTACTTTAATCAATTTCCTGCTTGATCCAGTTTGAGTGCTACAAATTGCGAGTTGGAACCACGCTCAATCAAAAACAGCACTGTTTTATCGCCGGCTTTTCGAGCGGACACAACTCGTTTTTTAACGTCTTTTCCGGTTTCTGGAGCCTTCTGATTACGACCAACCTTGCGTACAATGTCACCAGAGCGAATTCCTTCACGATCCCCTGCACTGCCCGCCTTGACACCCACAACTACTACCCCCTTTACTCCTTTTTTTAAATTAAATTTTTTACGAAGAGCGGGAGTGATATTGGAAAGTTCTAGTCCAAGAACAGATGTTATCCCTGATGCTTTATCGCTTTTTCCAGAGCGCACCCTAGCAACTTTCTCATCCTCTGGAAATTCGCCGAGTGTTACCAGGACTGTCTTTTTAGTTCCCCTACGAAGAACTACGACTTCCACAGTTTTTCCGACAGGCGTCTCTGCTACAGCGCGCGGTAATCCTCTCATCTCAACAATCGGCGTACCACCAAATTGTAATATTACATCGCCAACCTTAAGACCAAACTTTTCTGCTGGACCACCAGGTGTAATGTTAGCTACCAAAGCACCCCGATTCTCTTTCATGCCCAAGCTCTCCGCTAGTCCATCAGTGACGGTCTGTATGCGGACTCCAAGCCAGCCTCGTTTAGCCCGACCAAATTTGTTCAATTGGTCAATAATCGGCTTAGCAAGCTTCGCGGGAATTGCGAAACCTATCCCAACGCTCCCGCCTGAGGGTGAAAAAATAGCTGTGTTGATCCCAATAACCTGCCCTTGCATATTAAACATCGGACCACCTGAATTCCCTCTGTTGATAGAAGCATCGGTTTGAATAAAATCATCATATGGGCCGGCGTTTATATTTCGTGCGCGGGCAGAAATTATCCCGGCAGTAACCGTTCCACCGAGTCCAAATGGGTTCCCTATTGCAACCACCCAATCCCCAACCTTTGCTGAATCTGAGTCACCAAAACTAACGTAAGCGATGTTGTTTTTAGGCTTAACGCGCAACAAAGCTAAGTCTGTTTTTTTATCACGACCAACTACAGTCGCCTCGAGCCGCGTGTTGTCATGAAATATGACTGTTATCTCATCCGCACCCTCTATAACATGGTTATTTGTAACCACTAAACCTTTTGGATCTACAACGAAACCTGACCCCAATGATGTCGCTCGCCTTGAACGCTCTCCATTACGGCGCTGTTGCCTGTCAAAAAATTCCTTGAAAAACTCTTCAAACGGCGACCCCTCTGGCAACCTTGGCATTTCCAATCCATCGTCCCGCTTCACAGTCTGTGTTGTTGATATGTTAACAACTGCGGGCAGCAATTTTTCAGCCAGAGGAGCAAAGCTCTCCGGTGCGGTGCGTGCATAGACATTGTTCACCGTGCATATTAAGATAATTGCTGTAAATCGAGACAAAAGTGCCGATCTTGCAATGAAACCTCGTTGTTTGCTCTCCAGAATGCTTGTTTTCACAACATCACCCATAGTTTATAAAATTCTCGGTCTAACAAACTTCCAAAGCATCTTACCCCCTAAATGGTAGCCAATTAAAATGCTGATTAATACTGGTACTGTCATATATGGACATTAGATTGCATTAACCAACCCTGACTGGATAGGCTAAAAATAATCTTCTTATTTAGCCACGCAGAAACCAAATGAGCACTACACCAAAGAAAGCTGCAATTAAGCCGGTAATTCTTAATGTACTAACGGGAGTCGCCAAAGCTTGTTCCATCACCTTCTTCATACCATTTGGAAACAGCGCGTATAGGCAACCTTCGACAGTAACCACTAGAGCAAGGGCAATGATTATTTCAGACAGCATTATTTAAAATTGTGCAAATATTATTTTTTTGTTTTTCCCTTTGTTATTTGGTTGAAGAAGTTGAAAAATTCACTGTCTGGGGACAATACCATTGTAGTACCCTCGCCCAATGCCTTCCCATATGCCTCCATGGACCGATAAAACGCAAAAAATTCAGGATCTTTTCCAAATGCATCGTTTAAAATCCGAGTTTGTTGGCCTTCACCCTCACCCCGAAGGATGCGAGCCTTCCGCTCAGCTTCCGCAAGTATAATTGTTCGCTCTCTATCAGCATTGGACTGTATTCTTGCCTTAATCTCTGCCCCTTCAGCTCTCAACTGGGCTGCTTGAGCAACACGCTGGGATCTCATCCGATTATACACAGATTCAGCAGTAGCTCGCGGTAAATCTGTGCGGCCAATCCTAACGTCGACTACTTCGACCCCAAATTCCTTCGCTTCTGCGCGAATCTCCGCTGTTATTACAGCCATTATATCATCTCTTTTAGGCGACAACATGTCTGCTAATAATACTTGACCGACCGCAGACCTAACCTCGGCATTGAGACGGCCACCAAAGAGCTGAAGAAAATTTGCCTGTGTTACAGCTTTTTTCTTGAATTCAAGAGGATTTGTAATTTTATACCTCATGAAAGAATCTACATTTACCCGCTTTTGGTCCTTTAATATTACTTCCTGCGGCTGTGGATCAAGTTCCAGAATGCGTTTTTCGTAATATTCAACACTCTGAAGCATTGGCATTTTAAAATGCAAACCTGGCTCAGTTTTAATTGCTACTGGTCGTCCAAATTGCAGAACCAATGCCGATCGAGTGACATGCACTGTGTACATGGCATCTAGGGCAAGAAATCCACCTACGATTACAAAAATACCAATTATAATTAAACCAATCTTATTCATGTCACTGCCCTCCACCAGATTGAAGTCTTTTCTGAACCTCAGGGAGCGGTAAATAAGGAACTACGCCCGATCCGCCTTTTTCACTATCGATAATAACCTTGTTTGAGCCGCTTAACACTTCTTGCATTCGTTCAATATACAACCTCCGCTTCGTGACATCAGGGTTGCCTTTATAGGCATTATAAACCTCAAGAAACTGTTTTGCTTCACCTTCAGCTTCTTGAATCCGACGTTCCCTGTAGGCCATCGCTTCCTGCACCATGCGCTCTGCCTCACCTTTTGCTTTGGGAAGAATATCATTTCGGTACGCTTCTGCCTCATTTTGCTGACGCTCGCGATCTTGCTTGGCTCTCTGCACATCATTGAATGCGTCAATAACAGGTTGAGGTGGCTCTGCTTTCTGCATTTTGACTGAAGCAACGAAAATACCGGCTTTATATTCGTCTAGTATCTTCTGTAATGACTCGCGTGTGTTATTTTCAACTTCACTACGCCTGGCAGCAAGTGCATCTTCTAAGTTAGTCTGACCAACAACCTCTCTCAGAGCACTTTCAGACGCTAATTTGGTAGTTCCCACAGGATCACGCGTGTTGAACAAAAAGTTTATAGGATTTTTAATGCGCCACTGAATCACATAGTCAATATCAATAATATTTTGATCACCAGTTAACATCAAACTTTCTTCTGGGACATCCCTTACCGTTGCAGCCCGACTTCCAGCTCCGGTGCCGCGAAATCCTACAAGAATTTCGTTAGTTTGTTCTACATTAGGCGTATAAACTCTTCCTATTGGAGATGGAAACCAAAAATGTAACCCAGGGGCAGTAGTAGAATCCGAAATTTTTGCACCAAACAAAAGTTCTACGCCGCGCTCGCCGGGTTGAACGCGATAAATACCTGAAAACAACCACACCCCTAAAATCACTAATAATAACAGGCTGATTCCCTTTCCAGTGCCAATGCCTCCCGGCATAATATTTTTTAACTTTTCTTGCCCCTTGCGAAGCATTTCATCAAAGTCTGGAGGTGTCGGGCCACTGCCACCACCCGATCCACCGGTGGGTCCACTACCCCAGGGTCCGCCACCGCCGTTATTTTTTCCGCCTTGTTGTTGCCACGGCATAGTAATCTCCGCTCTAATTATAAAAATTTCAACCGCTGGATTTCTGTTCCCTTACTTCTATCCATTGCTCGAGTCCTCTGAAAGTATATAAGATACGTATTGACCAAACGCAATGAGCTTCAGTCAGCTTTATTTTATTACTTCATACTATTATACGCGAATTAAGGCACAATAGAATGCAAGATGAACTTAAAAACAAAGTAATCAAAGCCCTCGAAAATGTCCTTCATCCAGATCACGAAAAAAATATTGTTTTCTTAGGAATTGTGTCAGGTTTAGAATCTCAGAATGGAAATATTCGTTTTGCCATAGAGGTAACTACTGAGGATGGATCTCGGATGGAACCATTGCGAAAAGCTGCAGAAGCAGCAGTTTTAGCTATTGAGGGGGTTAAATCCGTTACCGCTATTTTGACAGCAGAAAAAACAAACAACAAGCATCAAAGACATGCTTCTGCTAAAAAACCGAAACTATTGGAAAATGTTGGAAAAGTTATTGCTATTGCATCGGGTAAAGGTGGGGTGGGCAAGTCAACGACAGCGGTCAATCTTGCTTTAGCATTAGCCCAAACTGGCCTGAAAGTTGGTATCATGGATGCTGACATATACGGTCCTTCTCTGCCGATGATGATGGGTATCAACGAGAAACCTGACTCAGCCAACGGTAAACGAATTTTCCCCATTGAAAAATTTGGTGTGAAATGCATGTCTATCGGGTTCATGGTACCAAAAGACACTCCGATGATATGGCGTGGTCCAATGGTGATGGGTGCGCTGGAGCAGCTTTTGGGCGATACCGAATGGGGAAAACTAGATATTATGATAATTGACATGCCTCCTGGTACAGGAGATACCCAACTTACTATTTCCCAAAGAGTAGCTCTGGCAGGCGCTATTATTGTCTCAACACCTCAAGACTTAGCTCTTCTTGATGCATTAAAGGGACTTAATATGTTTAATAAAGTGGAAGTGCCTATAATTGGTATCATAGAAAACATGAGCTACTTCATTTGCCCTAAATGTGGTAATCGATCCAATATATTTACTCATGGCGGAGCTGAAAGAACTGCCAACAAAATGGGAGTAGACTTTCTCGGCAGTATTCCATTGGAAATGGAAATACGTGAAGGATCCGACAAAGGAGTACCGATTGTGGTTAGCACGCCGCATAGCCAAAGTACTGCAACTTATCTGGATATTGCTAAACTGATCTTGGAGAGCAAAATAAGCACTAGAGAGCGATACACTCCAAGTATCAGCATTGAGTAAAAGATGAGCAACGTAAAAATTCCATTCGCCAAAACTATGGATTTCAAGTATGGGGAGATAAAACAGATTTCTCCCATGGTTCGTCGAATTGTTGCTCGGAACCCGAGCAATTTTACATGCTATGGCACCAACACATATATAATCGGCCATAGCAAAGTTTCCATAATAGATCCTGGCCCTGCGCTGGATGAACACATCCGTGCATTAGCAATTGCGCTGAAAGGCGAAGAAGTAGAGAATATCGTGGTCACACACACACATAATGATCATTCATCTGGAGTAAAACCACTTGTTAATCTGGTGGGAGGAAAGATCTGGGGAGCAAAACTCAAACTTGCGTCCAAAATCGAAAATAGGGAGGAGTCAATTGATTGGGATTTTTCGCCAGATCATGAAATAATCAATGGTATGAAGATTTCTGGCAATCGATATACGTTGGAGGCCGTTCACACTCCAGGTCATATGTCAAATCACATGTGTTTTTCGCTCAAAGAAGAAAATATTTTGTTTACGGGTGATCATATTATGGGTTGGAATACAACAATCATCTCGCCTCCTGACGGTAACATGCGCGATTACTTTGAAAGTTTAGAAACCTGCCTCGCAAGAACGGAGGTAAAATACTGGCCTGCCCATGGCCCAGAAATATCTAATCCGAGACCTTTTACGCGAGCCTATCGCAATCACCGTCGTATAAGAGAGGGACAAATTTTAAGATGTTTAGACAATGGACTTACTTCAATTCAGGAAGTTGTCGCGGCACTCTATACCCATATACCCATACAGTTGCATAAAGCCGCGGAACGATCTGTTTTGGCTCACATGGAACATTTAGTTGAAACTGGTCGTGCCTACTGCGAAGATGCTCCCAAATTAAGTGCAAAATTCCGAAAAGCAAGAAAGTAATAAAAATATCGATTAAGGGTGTATCTCAATTGGAATACCTGCCCTAATCATTTCCCATAACTGCAACATTTCATAATTTGTGACCGCAATGCAACCTTGTGTCCAATCTATATAGGGGTGACCAATATCCTCTGCTGACATATCATTTGGCAATCCATGAATCATTATTTTTCCACCGGGTTTAAATCCATTTATTTTAGCGCGAGCAATATCTTCGCTATTTGGATATGAAATGTGAATGGCTCTAAAAAATGCACTATTCTTCAACTTATAATCGAGTGTATAGAGGCCTTCCGGGGTTTTACCATCACCCTCACGATTCTTGTGGCCTTTTGGATATCGGCCAAGCGCGATGCGAAAAATTTTTAGAACTTTGTCAGCTTGCATCACGACCATTTTTCGTGAATCTTTTAGCACAACCACTCGGTCAGCAAATTGAGCATAAGCAAAGTTTTCCCGATCTAATGCTTCAGAAGATTGAGATGGAGAGATGAAGAGGATAATAAAAAAAACTGTATAAGTTACTCGCTTAGTCATTAACAAAAATTTACTAATTCTAACTTCATATTTCAATCAAATAAGCAAATCGTTTTAATAATAATTCAAGAATATATCTTTTATCTCTAATCCGTGGGTTTATTAACCCTATCAAGAGTGACGAAACTATAATCGCAAGTGTCATTAGAACAAGCATTGAATGACTCGCGATAAACTTCCAACCAGTCGGAAAGATTGAAATGCGGAAATCGAACGTCACCGGCTGCTTTCATATGTACCTCTGTAAGATAAATACGATCCGCTTGCGTTAGTGCCTCACGAAAAACATTCTCCCCACCAATTACCATTATTTCATCATTTTCCTTTTCAACAAAAGAACGAGCCGCTTCTAACGCATCATTAAAACTGGGGGCGTATGTGACATTTTTGAACGAAGCGTTGCCGTTCCGTGTTAGAACGATATGCGGTCTTCCCGGAAGTGGTCTGCCAAGCGACTCGAAAGTTTTGCGACCCATGATCATTGGTTTCCCGAGTGTTATACGTTTAAAGTTTTTTAAATCCTTGGAAAGCCTCCATGGCAAATGGTTTTCGCATCCTATAACCCGATTTTGAGCCACAGCAACGATAATGGACAGACGAGATTTTTTTATCATGCTTACGTCAAACAGCTACTGATGCTGCGATATGTGGGTGGGATTGATAATTATCAAGAATAAAATCATCGTAACTAAAACCAAAAATGTCTGTCACACCCTCGTTTATAACCATTCGAGGCAAAGAATAGGGCTCCCGTGAAAGCTGCAAATTTACTTGGTCCAAGTGATCAAGATAGATATGTGCATCACCGAGAGTGTGAATAAATTCTCCTACATTAAGTTCTGTAACCTGAGCAAGCATCATGGTGAATAAAGAATATGACGCAATATTAAAGGGAACTCCTAAGAAGATATCAGCACTTCTTTGATAAAGTTGACAGGATAATTTTCCTTGAGCCACATAAAACTGAAACAAACAATGACATGGAGGTAATGCCATTTTTTCAATATCAGCAACATTCCAAGCGCTTACTATATGTCGTCGCGATTCGGGTTGGTCAATTAATCCTTTAACCAACTCTGAAATCTGATCAACTTGAGTACCGTTTGGTGATGGCCAAGACCTCCATTGTGCTCCATAAACAGGCCCGAGATCACCGTTACTGTCAGCCCAGTCATCCCATATCCTCACCCCATTTTTGCGCAAATAACCAATGTTTGTGTCTCCTTTTAGAAACCACAGAAGCTCATGAATAATTGATTTAAGATGTAGCCTCTTTGTGGTTAAAATAGGAAACCCCATGGACAAATCGAAACGCATTTGATATCCGAAAACACTTTTAGTTCCCGTTCCGGTTCTATCATTTTTTTTTGTTCCATTTTCAAGCACATGACGTAGGAGTTGATGATATTGCCGCACAATATTAACCTCAAAACAAAAAATTACTGTATAATGTTCTAACGAATCGGCTTATAATAAAAGTGCCAGTTTACTGGCTATGACGATAAACGACATGTGAAATAAACGATGCGGACCCGGGGGCGGTACCCGGCGCCTCCACCAAACTAAGATTACTATTGTTTCAATGGGGGTGAAATAGGATCGACGCGCGCGTAAAGACAGGTTTTTCGTTCGGCATGGTACCACCGTTATCGGGCTAATTTACAATTGCCAATGATAATGACTTGGCTCTCGCTGCCTAA